>CDZE01007263.1_pt1 | contig 203542 bp, 173 predicted proteins | sample 557341 | NCBI WGS metagenome assembly CDZE01 (sample SAMEA3182109, study PRJEB8094) | gut metagenome | biome: human; feature: gut; material: Stool; isolation source: human stools | place: Canada | collected 2013-04-23
CTCATTTTGAGTACTTTTGTAATGAAAAAAAATATTGTTTTTTCTTCTCTCAGGATAATGACGCTATCCGGTTGTCATAGTGACGCCATTATAATGAGATAGTGACGTTATCCGAAGACAATAGCGTCACTATCCTGAAGTTTGTCATCCTCTTCATAGAAAATAGTTCCCGATTTCTTTCTATCTGTAAGAAACCACCGTTTTTATATCAACTTTCTGCTTGAATAATTCGTAATTTTGCAATAAATCGTTATTTTTGCGGACTAAAATAAGAAAGGTGGAAAATATTCTGCCGGGAATCGTAAATTAGTAAAAAGAATGATGACAACAGCCAAACTGTTATTGCACTGTCCCGACAAACCGGGAATCCTTGCGGAAGTGACAGACTTTATTACGGTAAACAAAGGAAATATTATCTATTTGGATCAATATGTAGACCATGTAGAAAACATCTTCTTCATGCGTATTGAATGGGAATTGAGAGACTTTCTGGTTCCCCAGGAAAAGATTGAAGATTATTTCAGAACACTTTACGGCCAAAAGTACGAAATGGATTTCCGCCTTTATTTTTCGGATGTAAAACCGCGTATGGCAATTTTCGTTTCTAAGCTGTCGCATTGTCTTTTTGATATGCTGGCTCGCTATACAGCCGGAGAGTGGAATGTGGAGATACCTCTTATAATAAGCAACCACCCCGATTTGCAACATGTAGCCGAACGTTTCGGTATCCCTTTCTATCTGTTCCCTATTACTAAAGAGACAAAAGAAGAACAGGAGCGTAAGGAAATGGAACTGCTTGCCAAACATAAAATTACATTTATCGTACTGGCACGCTATATGCAAGTGATTTCCGAACAGATGATTAATGCTTATCCGAATAAAATAATCAATATTCATCATTCTTTCCTTCCTGCGTTCGTCGGTGCGAAACCATATCACGCCGCCTTCCAGAGAGGTGTGAAGATTATTGGTGCAACAAGCCATTACGTAACGACAGAGTTGGATGCAGGTCCGATTATCGAACAGGATGTAGTGCGTATCACTCATAAAGATTCTATTGAAGATCTTGTAAACAAAGGAAAGGACTTGGAGAAAATCGTTCTCTCGCGTGCGGTACAGAAGCACATTGAACGTAAAGTTTTGGCCTATAAAAATAAAACAGTAATATTTAGCTGATGAAAGTAGCAGTCGTAAAATACAATGCCGGCAATATCCGTTCTGTGGATTATGCATTGAAACGGTTGGGGGTGGAAGCAGTGATTACTGCCGATAAAGAAGAACTCCAGTCGGCCGATAAAGTAATTTTCCCCGGAGTAGGAGAGGCGGAAACTACCATGAACCACTTGAAAGCGACAGGATTGGACGAACTGATAAAGAACCTGCGTCAGCCTGTGCTCGGAATTTGTCTCGGTATGCAGTTGATGTGCCGTTATTCTGAAGAAGGAGGAGTGGATTGCCTGAATATTTTTGATGTGGATGTGAAACGTTTTGTTCCGCAAAGGCACGAAGATAAGGTGCCGCACATGGGGTGGAATACAATCGGCAAAACGAACAGCAAACTCTTTGAAGGATTTACCGAAGAAGAATTTGTCTACTTCGTGCATAGCTTTTATGTGCCGACTTGCAACTTTACTGCCGCTACGACTGATTATATTCATCCGTTTAGTGCTGCCTTGCATAAAGATAACTTTTATGCCACCCAGTTTCATCCGGAGAAAAGCGGTAAGACGGGAGAGAAGATTTTGACGAACTTTCTGAATCTATAATAAACTCCACCATAATTTATAATAAACTCGTTCATCGTTTATAATAAACTTTTTGAGGGGATAAAAAGCGGTGTTGAACAGATTGGAAAGAGGTAGTAATAAGAGAACTGTAAATTGTCAAATAGCAAATAAATAATAGATGATAGAAATTATTCCAGCCATTGATATTATTGACGGAAAGTGTGTACGCCTTTCCCAGGGAGATTATGACAGTAAGAAAGTATATAACGAAAATCCGGTGGAAGTTGCCAAGGAATTTGAAGCGAACGGTGTTCGCAGACTTCATGTGGTGGACTTGGACGGAGCTGCTTCTCACCATGTAATCAATCATCGAGTATTGGAACAAATCGCTACCCGTACTTCCTTAATAATAGATTTTGGCGGCGGAGTAAAGAGTGATGAAGATTTGAAAATAGCTTTCGAAAGCGGTGCGCAAATGGTGACGGGCGGCAGTATTGCCGTGAAAGACCCCGAACTGTTCTGTCATTGGCTGGAAGTGTATGGAAGTGAGAAAATCATATTGGGAGCGGACGTAAAGGAACATAAGATAGCCGTAAACGGTTGGAAAGACGAAAGCGCCTGTGAACTTTTCCCGTTCCTCGAAGACTATATAAATAAAGGTGTCCGGAAAGTGATCTGCACGGACATCAGTTGCGACGGGATGCTGAAAGGACCCTCTATTGACTTGTACAAAGAAATGCTGGAAAAATTCCCCGATCTCTATCTAATGGCCAGCGGCGGGGTAAGTAATGTCGATGACATTATTGCTTTGAACGAAGCCGGAGTGCCCGGAGTAATCTTTGGAAAAGCTCTTTATGAAGGACATCTCACCCTGCAAGACTTGAGAATCTTTTTGGATTGAGACTTTTGAAAGTCTGATTTTGAATTGTCAAACAGTAAATAAAAATAGGATTGTGTTAGCAAAAAGAATAGTACCTTGTCTGGACATCAAAGACGGACAAACCGTGAAAGGAACGAATTTTGTAAATTTGCGCCAGGCCGGTGATCCGGTGGAATTGGGACGTGCTTATAGTGAACAGGGAGCTGATGAACTTGTTTTCCTGGATATTACTGCCAGCCATGAGGGGCGTAAGACTTTTACGGAATTGGTAAAACGGATTGCTGCCAATATCAATATTCCGTTTACCGTAGGCGGTGGAATCAATGAATTGAGTGATGTGGACCGTCTGTTGAATGCCGGCGCCGATAAGATTTCTATCAATTCGTCTGCTATCCGCAACCCGCAGTTGATTGACGAGATTGCCAAGAATTTCGGTTCGCAGGTTTGTGTGTTGGCAGTAGACGCCAAGCAAACGGAAAAAGGCTGGAAATGCTACCTGAATGGTGGACGTATTGAAACTGACAAGGATCTGTTTGACTGGACAAAAGAAGCACAGGAACGTGGGGCCGGAGAAATCCTTTTTACGAGCATGAATCATGACGGAGTAAAGACCGGATATGCGAACGAGGCACTTGCCGCTTTGGCTGGACAACTTTCGGTTCCTGTGATTGCTTCGGGAGGTGCAGGCTGCAAAGAGCACTTCCGTGACGTTTTTTTGCAAGGAAAAGCAGATGCGGCACTGGCTGCCAGTGTTTTTCACTTCGGAGAAATAAAAATTCCCGAATTAAAATCGTATCTTTGCGGCGAAGGAATTACCATTAGGTAATTGTTGCGTTGCAAAAACAGGCTTTTAGGCTGCGGCGAAGGATTTGTCATAGGATAATTGCACATAATTAGCGAATAAGTAAATTAAGAACTTAAAATAAAATGGAATTGGATTTCGATAAGATGAACGGACTCGTTCCGGCTATCATACAGGACAACGAAACATGTAAAGTCCTGATGCTGGGCTTCATGAATAAAGAGGCTTATGATAAAACGGTAGAAACCGGAAAAGTAACTTTTTTCAGCCGAACAAAGAACCGTCTTTGGACGAAAGGCGAAGAGAGCGGCAATTTCCTTCACGTCGTTTCTATCAAGGCCGATTGTGATAATGATACGTTATTGATACAGGTGAATCCGGTAGGTCCGGTTTGCCACACAGGTACGGATACATGTTGGGGTGAAAAGAATGAAGAACCGGTCATGTTTCTGAAAGCATTGCAGGATTTTATTGACAAACGTCATGAAGAAATGCCGGAAGGTTCTTATACGACCAGTCTGTTCGAATCCGGAATCAATAAGATAGCACAGAAAGTGGGCGAAGAAGCAGTAGAAACTGTCATTGAAGCAACAAACGGCACCAATGAACGTTTGATTTACGAAGGAGCCGATTTGATTTATCACATGATTGTATTATTAACTTCAAAAGGTTACCGCATCGAAGACCTTGCACGCGAATTGCAGGAAAGACATAGCAGTACATGGAAGAAGCATTAATTCAATATAAGAACGTAGAAATACATCAGCAGGAACTCTGTGTGCTAAGTGGTGTAAATCTGGAACTGCACAAAGGAGAGTTCGTCTATCTGATAGGAAAAGTAGGCTCCGGAAAAACAAGTCTGCTCAAGACCTTGTATGGCGAACTGGACGTAATTGACGGTGATGCGGAAGTGCTGGGCTATAATATGCGCTCTATCAAACGTAAGCATATCCCGCAGCTACGCCGGAAGTTAGGCATTGTGTTTCAGGATTTTCAACTGTTGACAGACCGTACCGTGTACAATAATCTGGAGTTTGTACTTCGTGCCACCGGCTGGAAGAATAAACAAGAGATAAAAGAACGTATTGAGGAAGTGCTTGATTTAGTGGGGATGTCCAATAAAGGCTATAAAATCCCTAACGAGCTTTCCGGCGGCGAACAGCAGCGTATCGTAATCGCACGTGCCGTACTTAATTCTCCGGCTATCATTCTGGCGGATGAACCGACCGGAAACCTGGATGTAGAGACAGGTAAGTCCATTGTAGAATTGTTGCACAACATTTGTGAAACCGGTTCGTCCGTAGTGATGACGACGCACAATCTGCAATTACTGAAAGAATATCCCGGCAGGGTATACCGTTGTGCCGAACATCATATCACCGATGTGACCGACGAATATATGCCCCGACAGAGAACAATAGAAATAGATTTAAATATAGATAACTAAAACAGTAACGAAAATGAAAGTTTTAAAGTTTGGAGGAACTTCCGTAGGTTCTGCTCAGCGCATGAAGGAAGTAGCCAAATTGATTACCGATGGTGAACAGAAGATTGTTGTCCTTTCAGCTATGTCAGGTACGACAAACACATTGGTGGAAATTTCGGACTATCTGTATAAGAAGAATCCGGAGGGTGCCAACGAGATTATCAATAAGCTGGAGGCTAAATATAAACAGCACGTTGATGAACTGTACGCAACTCAGGAGTATAAACAGAAAGGTCTGGAAGTCATCAAGTCTCACTTCGACTACATCCGCTCCTACACTAAAGACCTTTTCACTTTGTTCGAAGAGAAAGTGGTTTTGGCACAGGGAGAGCTTATCTCTACGGCTATGGTGAACTTCTATCTGCAGGAATGTGGTGTGAAGTCAGTATTGCTTCCGGCTTTGGAATTCATGCGTACTGACAAGAACGCAGAACCGGACCCTGTATATATTAAGGAGAAACTGCAGGCACAGCTCGAACTTTATCCGGATATGGATATTTATATCACACAAGGTTTCATCTGCCGCAACGCTTATGGCGAGATCGATAACCTGCAACGTGGTGGCAGCGATTACACAGCTTCCCTGATTGGTGCAGCCGTGAATGCTTCCGAAATCCAGATATGGACAGATATTGACGGAATGCACAACAACGACCCGCGCATTGTCGACAAGACTGCCCCGGTTCGCCAGTTGCATTTTGAAGAAGCAGCCGAGTTGGCTTACTTCGGTGCAAAAATTCTGCACCCGACCTGCATTCAGCCTGCTAAATATGCCAATATCCCTGTACGTCTGTTGAATACAATGGATCCGCATGCTCCGGGGACATTAATTTCTAATGACACAGAGAAAGGGAAAATCAAAGCTGTAGCTGCAAAAGATAACATTACGGCCATTAAAATCAAGTCAAGCCGTATGTTGCTTGCTTATGGTTTCCTGCGCAAAGTATTCGAAATCTTTGAAAGTTACCAGACTTCGATCGATATGATTTGTACTTCGGAAGTCGGTGTGTCTGTCACGATAGATAACACGAAACACCTGAACGAGATTCTGGATGACTTGAAGAAATACGGTACAGTGACCGTCGACAAAGAAATGTGTATCATCTGCGTCGTGGGCGACCTGGAGTGGGAGAACGTCGGTTTTGAAGCAAAAGCGCTTGACGCCATGCGTGACATACCGGTACGAATGATTTCATTCGGAGGAAGTAACTACAACATTTCTTTCCTCATTCGGGAATGTGACAAGAAGACAGCATTACAGTCGCTGAGCGATATGCTTTTCAACAACAAATAATTCCACAAATTATATTGAGCGCTTTTACCAAACTGATAAAAGCGCTCTTTTTAACTAACTAAACAAGTTTTTTGAGTTATGAAAGGAATATTTCCAATCGATAAGTTCCGTACTTTGCAGACACCTTTCTATTATTACGATACGAAAGTGCTGCGTGATACATTGTCGGCTATCAACCAGGAGGTTGCCAAATATCCTAACTATTCCGTACACTATGCAGTAAAAGCAAACGCCAATCCGAAAGTGCTTACCATTATCCGTGAAAGCGGTATGGGAGCAGATTGTGTGAGTGGTGGAGAAATCCGTGCTGCTATCCGTGCCGGATTTCCTGCAAGCAAAATTGTCTTTGCGGGAGTAGGCAAAGCCGATTGGGAGATTAACCTCGGACTGGAATACGGAATCTTCTGTTTCAATGTAGAATCTATTCCTGAACTGGAAGTGATAAACGAACTTGCTGCTGCTCAAAATAAGATAGCCAATGTGGCTTTCCGTATCAATCCCGATGTCGGTGCGCATACTCATGCCAATATTACGACCGGCCTGGCCGAGAACAAATTTGGAATCAGTATGCAGGATATGGATAAAGTGATAGATGTGGCAGTAGAAATGAAGCATGTCAAATTCATCGGACTTCACTTTCACATCGGTTCTCAGATTCTGGATATGGGTGACTTTATTGCCCTTTGCAACCGTGTCAACGAATTGCAGGATAAGCTGGAAGCCCGTCGCATTCTGGTGGAACACATCAATGTAGGCGGTGGCTTGGGCATTGATTACGGACATCCCAACCGTCAGCCAATTCCCAACTTTAAGGATTATTTCTCAACCTATGCCGGACAACTGAAACTGCGTCCTTATCAGACTCTGCATTTTGAGTTGGGGCGTGCAGTCGTTGGCCAATGCGGTTCATTGATCTCCAAAGTGTTATATGTGAAACAGGGAGCGAAAAAGAAATTCGCTATCCTTGATGCAGGCATGACGGACTTGATCCGTCCCGCCTTATATCAGGCATACCACAAAATGGAAAACATCACTTCTGAAGAACCGGTAGAATCTTATGATGTAGTAGGGCCTATCTGCGAATCGTCGGATGTTTTCGGAAAAGTGATCGATCTGAACAAGGTGAAGCGAGGCGACTTGATAGCTCTTCGCTCAGCAGGTGCCTACGGCGAGATTATGGCTTCCGGCTACAACTGTCGTGAGTTGCCGAAAGGATATACTTCTGACGAGTTGGTGTAAATAAAATGTGAATGTAGTTTAAAAATACAGGGGAGTCGGAACAATTTTAACTGAAATCTTGTTATTTTTGTAATGAGTTCAATAAGAAACTACATTAACAACTTAATAAAAAGATACGATTATGATTTCAGAAAAATTACAAAAGGCAATCAATGAACAGATCACAGCAGAAATGTGGTCGTCTAACCTGTATTTGGCAATGTCTTTCTTCTTTGAGAAAGAAGGTTTCAGCGGTTTTGCACATTGGATGAAGAAACAGTCTCAGGAAGAAATGGGACATGCTTATGCAATGGCTGATTATATTATCAAGCGTGGTGGAACTGCAATGGTCGACAAGATTGATGTCGTTCCTAACGGCTGGGGTACTCCGTTGGAAGTGTTTGAACACGTTTACAAACACGAATGCCATGTATCTGCATTGGTAGACAAACTGGTTGACGTGGCTGCCGCTGAGAAGGACAAAGCAACTCAGGACTTCTTGTGGGGATTCGTTCGCGAACAGGTAGAAGAAGAAGCTACTGCACAGGGAATCGTTGATAAGATCAAGAAAGCCGGTGACACCGGTATCTTCTTTGTTGACTCACAGTTGGGACAACGTTGATAATAGTCTGAAAATATATTTATAATATATAGGAAGCTGTTTGGATTTATTTCCGGACAGCTTCTTTTTCATTTCATGTGTAATAGTGTGCGGATTTGCAGATGAATAATCTATTTTTTGTGTCCTTTTTCCATTGCCCCGAGATAGATCTCCAGCGAACGGGTAGAAATCTGAATCTCGCGGAAAGATACGCCCAGAGATGCGATCAGCAGAATCAAAGCCAGTCCGAAGACATAAGCGGATAATAATTGCAGTCCGATATAAATCAGAAACATACTCACTACGCAGAAAAACAGGCTTGCAATGCCCAGCCCTTGCATGGTACGTGTCAGGTTCAGTCGTTTCCGCAAGTTTTCAATCTGTGCCACGGTGATGTCCGAAGGGTTTTCCATATAGCGGTCTCGCAGCTGGCGTACAAGTTGTGCATACGATAAGAAACGATTGGTGTAAGCCAATAATATCAGTGAAACTGCGGAGAAAAGCAGAGCAGGGGTGGTGAGAGTAAGTTCTTCCATATATAAATTAAAAATCTTCCATTGTTATTGTCGATAATCAAATCCTTATGATTACAATAATAACAATGGAAGAAAAGAAAATGTTTTTTTATTTCAGTACACCGAGTTCTTTACCTACTTTGATAAAGGCAGCGATGCACTTGTCGAGATGTTCCTTCTCGTGTCCGGCAGAGATTTGTACACGGATACGTGCCTGGTCTTTCGGAACTACCGGATAATAGAATCCGGTTACGTAGATACCTTCCTCCTGCATACGTGCGGCATAAATCTGTGACAACTTCGCGTCATACAGCATGACAGCGCAAATAGCACTTTGTGTCGGTTTGATATCGAATCCGGCAGCAGTCATCTTGTCGCGGAAGTAATTTACATTCTCCACGAGTTTGTCATGCAGCGCATTGCTTTCTTTCAGTATCTTGAATACTTCCAGGCTTGCACCGATAATGCCCGGAGCCAATGAGTTGGAGAACAGATACGGGCGGCTGCGTTGGCGCAGTAAGTCAATAATCTCCTTACGTCCGGTAGTAAATCCTCCTAAAGCACCTCCGAAAGCTTTACCCAGCGTACCGGTGTAAATATCCACACGACCATGAGTTTTGTAGAGTTCGCTTACGCCGTGTCCGGTAGCGCCTACCACGCCGGCAGAGTGTGATTCGTCTACCATAACCAGCGCATCATATTTCTCGGCAAGGTCACAAATCTGATCCATGGGAGCTACGTTGCCGTCCATAGAGAACACGCCGTCTGTGACGATAATGCGGAAACGTTGAGCTTGTGCCTCTTGCAGGCATTTCTCCAGCTCGTTCATGTCAGCATTGGCGTAACGATAGCGTTTAGCTTTGCAAAGACGTACACCGTCGATAATAGAAGCATGGTTCAGAGAATCCGAGATAATGGCATCCTGATCCGAGAAAAGCGGTTCGAACACACCACCGTTTGCATCGAAGCAGGCAGCATATAGAATCGTGTCTTCTGTTTGGAAATAGTCGGAAATAGCAGCTTCCAGTTCTTTGTGTATATCTTGTGTTCCACAAATGAAACGAACGGAGGACATACCATATCCGCGTCGGTTCATCATTTCCTGGGAAGCTTTGATCAATCGGGGGTGATTGGACAGTCCCAGGTAGTTGTTAGCGCAGAAGTTCAGCACTTCTTTACCTTTTACAGTGATGGCAGCTTGCTGCGCACTTTCAATTAGTCGTTCTTCTTTATAAAGACCGGCTTCTTTAATTTCAGCCAATGTTTGGCTGAGAAAATCTTTCATTTTACCGTACATAGTGTTTGAGTAATTAAGTTCGATTACAAAGGACACAATTTTTATTGGAATAACCATATCTTTTTGATTAAAATCTGAAAAAAAAGTGCTTACTTTGCGCACTATTTAGCTTAATAATTTAAGTACGAAGAAAAAATGAAACACATTTTGATTATTGGAGCCACCGGACAGATCGGCTCCGAGTTAACGATGGAGCTACGTAAACGCTATGGTAACACAAACGTGGTAGCTGGTTATATCCCGGGTGCAGAACCTAAGGGAGAGTTGAAAGAATCAGGACCGGCGGCTATTGTCGACGTGACCAATGGGGAAATGATTGCGTCTGTGGTGAAAGAATACCACATTGACACAGTGTATAATCTGGCTGCCTTGCTATCAGTGGTAGCCGAATCGAAGCCGAAGCTGGCTTGGAAGATTGGCATTGATGGGCTATGGAATGTATTGGAAGTAGCGCGTGAACAGGGATGTGCCGTGTTTACACCCAGTTCAATCGGTTCTTTTGGTGCAAGTACACCTCATACGAAGACGCCGCAGGACACCATTCAGCGTCCGCGTACCATGTATGGAGTTACTAAAGTGACAACCGAGTTGTTGAGCGACTACTATTTTAATAAATATGGTGTCGACACTCGTGCAGTCCGTTTCCCGGGCATTATCTCGAACGTAACCCCTCCGGGTGGAGGAACAACCGATTACGCTGTCGACATTTATTATTCGGCTGTAAAAGGTGAAAAATTTGTGTGTCCTATCAAAGAAGGCACTTTAATGGATATGATGTATATGCCGGATGCGCTGAATGCAGCGATTACGCTTATGGAAGCTGATCCGACAAAATTGATACACCGCAATGCTTTCAATATCGCCTCTATGAGTTTCGATCCGGAGACGATCTATCAAGCTATCAAAAAGCATGTGCCGGAGTTTCAGATGATTTACGATGTAGACCCGTTGAAACAACGCATTGCCGATAGTTGGCCCGACAGCCTGGACGACACCTGTGCTCGTGAAGAGTGGGGTTGGAAGCCGGCTTATGACCTGGAAAGCATGACGGTGGATATGCTTGAAAAGCTTAGAGAGAAATTAAAATAATGAAAAAACTAATTGCAGGGGTCATATTACTCGGTTTACTGGGTGCTTGTAGCAATAAAAAAGCTAAGATTGACCCCTTCGCATCTATTACTCAAGAGGTGGATTCTATCCGGCACAAAGCCGATTCAATCCACCTGGATGAATTGCCGGAAGATCCGCAGCCTATACAGGCTGACGAATCTTTCGACGATTTCATCTATAATTTTGCTTCCGATGATGTGTTGCAACGTCAGCGTGTGAAATTTCCGTTGCCCTACTACAACGGAGATAAAAAGGCGAATATCGAGGAACGTAACTGGAAGCACGACAACCTGTTTACCAAACAGCATTATTATACGCTCCTGTTTGATAAAGAGGAAGACATGGACTTGGTAGGAGATACCTCTCTCACTTCCGTGCAAGTGGAGTGGATATTCGTGAAGACACGGATGATGAAGAAATATTACTTTGAGCGTATCAAGGGAGCGTGGATTCTGGAGGCTATCAATCTGCGTCCTATCGAACGGGATGAAAACGAGGACTTTGTGGAGTTCTTCGGCCATTTCGCTACCGACAGCCTTTTCCAGAGCCAGCGTGTGTGTGAGCCATTGGCTTTTGTTACTACCGATCCGGACGATGATTTCTCTGTGCTGGAGACTACTCTCGATTTGAACCAGTGGTTTGCCTTCAAGCCGGCATTGCCTGCCGAACGCCTTTCGAATATCAATTACGGGCAACGGAATGATGACGGATCGCCAACTAAAATCCTGGCACTGAAAGGAATCGGAAACGGGTTTTCGAATATTCTTTATTTTCGCCGGAAAGCAGGCGAATGGGAGCTATATAAATTTGAAGATGTAAGCATCTGATGATAGCGAATATAACAGTCTGCATTTATCGACATATAACGAATAGAATAACTATATAACTTTAAACGATGTATTCTCTTTTACCCTACAATACCTTCGGCATTGACGTCAGTGCCAACCGTTTCATTGAATATGCTTCGGTGGAAGAACTGAAGACGTTGATTGAGCAAGGTGCCGTTACGACACCTTTTTTGCATATTGGCGGCGGTAGCAACCTGTTATTTACCAAAGACTATGAAGGAGTGGTGTTGCACTCCCGTATCGAAGGAATCGAAGTGGCGGAGGAAGACGAGCGCTCTGTTTCCGTGCGTGTAGGCGCAGGTGTGGTGTGGGATGATTTTGTGGCATATTGTGTAGAACACGGGTGGTATGGAGCTGAAAACCTTTCACTCATTCCCGGCGAGGTAGGTGCAAGCGCTGTGCAGAATATCGGAGCCTACGGCGTGGAAGTAAAGGACTTGATAACAACCGTGGAAACGGTGAACATTCAGGGGCGGGAACGCGTTTATTCTGTTGAAGAATGTGGCTATGCCTATCGCAACAGTATCTTCAAACGTCCTGAGAACAAATCCGTTTTTGTGACTCATGTCTGCTTCCGGCTTAGTAAAGAGGAACATTATATGCTCGATTACGGAACGATTCGTCAGGAACTTGAAAAATATCCTGCGCTGACTTTGCCTGTCGTCCGGAAAATCATTATTGACATTCGTGAGGCTAAGTTGCCCGACCCGAAAGTAATGGGAAATGCCGGTAGTTTCTTTATGAACCCGATTGTGCCGAGGGAGAAGCTGGAAGCTTTACAGCAGGAATATCCGGGAATGCCCTACTACGAACTGCCGGAAGGACGGGTGAAGATTCCCGCCGGCTGGATGATCGATCAGTGCGGGTGGAAAGGGAAAGCCTTAGGTCCGGCGGCTGTACACGATAAGCAAGCCTTGGTGCTGGTGAATTGCGGTGGAGCGAAAGGTAGTGATATAATTGCGCTTTCGGATGCGGTGCGGGCTTCTGTCCGTGAGAAGTTCGGCATAGATATACATCCGGAAGTAAATTTCGTCTGAAAGAAATGAAAATAAGAATACTTGGAAGTGGAACATCGACGGGAGTCCCTCAGATTGGCTGTACGTGTCCGGTCTGTACTTCTGCCGACCCGAAAGATAATCGGTTGCGCACGTCTGCTATTGTAGAGACAGGCGATGCACGGATACTGATTGACTGCGGTCCCGATTTTCGGACGCAGGTCTTACGCCTGCCTTTTGAAAGGATAGACGGTGTGCTGATTACTCACGAACATTATGACCATGTGGGCGGGCTGGATGATTTGCGTCCGTTCTGCCGTTTCGGTTCTGTGCCTATCTATGCGGAACAATACGTGTCGGACGCTTTGCGCTTGCGTATGCCCTACTGTTTTGTAGATCATCGCTACCCGGGTGTTCCCGATATTCCTTTGCAGGAAATATCGGTCGGGCAGAAATTCTTTATAAATACTACGGAGGTCATACCTTTGCGTGTGATGCACGGGCGGCTGCCGATTCTGGGTTACCGCATCGGACAGCTCGGCTACATCACCGATATGCTGACTATGCCCGAAGAATCGTATGAACAATTAGCCGGAATAGATGTTTTGATAGTGAATGCACTACGGATAGCCCCGCATCCCACACATCAGGATTTGGAGGAGGCGTTGGCGGTTGCGCAGCGCATTCGGGCGAAGAAAACATACTTTATACACATGAGTCATGATATGGGCTTGCATGCAGAGGTGGAACGGAAACTCCCGGAGAATATTCACCTGGCATACGACGGATTGGAAATCCTTCTTTGATTTCCGGTGAAATATTTAGCAAAAGTTTTGTTTTCTTTGTAGAAATTATTATTTTTGCACTTAGCCGATAAACAGCGAATATTATGAAACTTCGTACGATAGTGAAAATAGCGATCACTTCTTCTGTTGTACTTTTGTGCGCAGGTTTCGCTTTGTACTCTTTTTTCAGGCTGTCGGCCGCCGAAGGAAAAAAGGATTTCAATCTCTACGAATTGGTTCCGCCCTCTGCTTCGGCAGTTTTTGTCACTGATGACATACTGGAATTTGTGGCGGAAGTAGACGATCTGGCTTGTAGTAAAAATCAGCAATATCTTCATGTATCCAAACTGTTTTCGTATCTGAAACAGTATCTTTATACCCTTCAGGAAGAAGCGCCTCACGGATTGAGCCGGCAAATGAATCAAATGTTGATTAGTTTTCATGAGCCGGACAATATTCATAACCAGGTGCTATATTGCAGATTGGGGGAGGGCGACCGGCAACTGATTGACCGTTTCGTGCAGAAGTATGTCTCATCTCTTTATCCACCGAAAACTTTCAAATATAAGGGAGAGGATATAACGATTTATCCTATGGCGGACGGGGATTTTCTGGCATGCTACCTGACATCCGATTTTATGGCTTTGAGTTATCAGAAGAAGTTGATAGAAACCGTTATTGATGCTCACAAGACCGGAAAATCATTGGCGGACGATCCTACCTTTGCAGAAGCGGCCACCCCGAAGAAAAGTCCGGCGGTTGCCACTGTTTATGCCCATTTGGAAGGTATGATGGGCTGGACGGAGTTTGATATGAAGCTGCGGGATGATTTCATTTATTTTACGGGTGTCTGTCACGAAACGGATACTTGCTTCACGTTTATGAATGTGCTTCGTCAGCAGGAATCAGTGGAAGGATTTCCGGGTGAGGCATTGCCTTCCACCGCTTTCTATTTCACTAAACAGGGAGTCACGGACTGGGCATCTCTGCTTTCTTATGGAGATATGCAGGAGACGGGCGTTCGTACCAGTGACGTGCGGAATAGGAATCGGGAGTTGTCTCATTATCTAATGGAGAATGCCGGACAGGAACTGGTTGCCTGTCTTTTCCAGCGTGAAGATACGTTGCAGGAAGCGGCGGCGGTTCTGAGCCTGTCGGTGTCGGACGTGACGGAAGCGGAACGGATGCTGCGATCTCTTATCAACACCGTTTCTGCCGAAGAACGGGGAAAAACACCCCTGATAACTTTTTGTTATACTGCCAATAAAGCTTACCCCGTCTATCGCCTGCCTCAAACAACGTTGTTTACGCAACTAACTGGTTTTGCCGAACCGACATCGCATACATACGCCACATTTTATGAAGGGCGTTTGCTGTTGGCGCCCGATGAAAATAGTCTGTCCCGTTACATACGCCAGTTGGATAAAGGCGAGGTGCTCAATGGAGCGATAGCATACCGGACAGGAATGGATAACTTGTCCGATTCCTACCATTTCATGTTAATGGCAGACTTCGATCATCTGTTTCATCAGGCAGCAAAGCAAATTCATTTCGTGCCGGATTTCTTCCTGCGCAACTCCGAATTTTTTCGTAATTTTATACTCTTTGCCCAGTTTACTTGTGCTGACGGAGTGGTATATCCCAATATTGTTTTGCGGTATAAATCGGAGTAAAATCTATTCGGAAAATTCATCTGAAAGGCTGTTTTTCTATACGGAAAAAGGACGTTCTCGAACAGGAATATCCTGACTGGAAGAGTGGAAAAAACTATGGAAAAACAACGGAAAACCTGCAAAAAACAAATAAAAAAATATCGCTCTTTTTTTCGAAAAATAAAACTTCTGAAACGCCTTCTGGCAGGGCGCGAAAACCGAACCATAACCGAACCATAAGCCAAGAGAAGAGAAGAGAGTATAAGAGAAAGAATAGAAACAGAAAGAAAAAGAAAGATAAAACTGCTGTTGCTGTTGCTGGTTGAATTTTTTTCGGGGGAACTGCTGTTGCTGATATTGCTTTGTTTCTCCCGTAAGTCGTGGGCGGATTTTTCCCGTCCCGCAGCGGAGCGTCGTCCGGCCCCGGGATGAAGAACGCTTAGCCCACGGCGGAATCTTTACAAAGTGCGGGTATAAAAAAACTCCCGGCAAGAATCATTCTCACCGGGAGTTTTTTTATCTGTATCGTCAAGCGGAATACTTTCGGCTTAGAAAGGCAGATCGTCCTTGGCATCACCCGGAGTAAATTCCGGAGTAGCGGCAGGAGCCGGAGGAGGAACGGGAGCACCCGGAGTCATTGGAGCACCTGCGCCTACACGCTCCACTTTCCATGCACGGATACTGTTGAACCAACGGTCGTTCCACTGGCGGGCGTCAACGTCGAATGATACGGTCAGTTCTTCGCCCATTTGAATGTTGAACTGCTCGATTTTGTCTGCGCCAAACACGTCGAAACACATTTTACGCGGATATTGGTCATGGTTTTCGATTACGTACTCTTGTGATTTCCACTCGTTGCCGCTAGTTTTTGAAACTCCGCCTCTCGGAGAGAGGATAGCGATGATTTTTCCTGTAAATTCCATTGCAATAATTTTAAATTCTGCGGCGAAGTTACAATTTTTTAGTAATATCCTTCACACAAAGCCTGTTTTTTTCTTTTGTTTTTATTGGGTAGCCCCAATCTTTTTTCGTAACTTTGTGCGATAGAACATTTAAAACTTAAATACACGAAAATATATGAAATTTATCGTTTCAAGTACTGCTCTTTCCAGCCATTTACAGGCTATCAGCCGTGTGATTAATTCAAAAAATGCGCTGCCTATTCTCGATTGTTTCCTCTTCGAACTGGAAGACGGAACATTGTCTGTGACTGTATCTGACAGTGAAACTACAATGGTTACTACCGTAGAAGTGAATGAAAGCGATACCAACGGGCGTTTTGCCGTAGTAGCGAAAACTTTGCTCGACGCACTGAAAGAAATTCCGGAACAACCTCTCACGTTCTTGATCAATCCGGACAACTACGAAATAACAGTGCAGTACCAGAATGGGAAATACAGCCTAATGGGACAGAATGCGGACGAATTTCCGCAATCGGCTACATTGGGTGACAACGCAGTTCGTGTGGGAATGGAAGCGGAAGTGTTGCTGGGGGGAATCAACCGCTCGGTCTTCGCTACTGCCGACGACGAACTCCGCCCGGTGATGAACGGTATTTATTTCGATATTACAACAGAAGATATCACAATGGTGGCTTCGGACGGCCACAAGCTGGTACGTTGCAAGACGCTGGCTGCCAAAGGTAACGAACGTGCTGCTTTCATCCTTCCCAAAAAACCGGCTACATTGCTCAAAAACCTTCTGCCGAAGGAACAAGGCTCTGTGACGATCGAATTTGATGAACGCAACGCTGTGTTTATGCTCGATAGCTATCGCATGGTATGCCGTTTGATCGAAGGACGCTATCCGAACTACAACTCTGTAATTCCGCAGAACAACCCGCATAAAGTGACGGTCGACCGGCAACAGCTGATCGGAGCTTTGCGCCGTGTGTCTATCTTCTCGTCACAGGCCAGCAGCTTGATTAAACTTCGTATGCAGGAGAACCAGATCGTGATTTCCGCACAAGATATCGACTTCTCCACTTCTGCCGAAGAAACACAAGTCTGCCAGTATGCAGGTGCGGCAATGAGCATCGGATTCAAGTCTACATTCCTAATCGACATTCTTAACAATATTTCGGCAGACGAAGTTGTTATCGAACTTGCCGATCCTTCACGTGCCGGTGTCATCGTACCGGTGGAACAGGAAGAAAATGAAGACCTGCTGATGTTGTTAATGCCGATGATGTTGAACGATTAATATACATTTCACGACAGAGGACACGGAGGACACAGAGGATAATTTGAATGACATTCCTTTCATTTACTCTCTATGTCCTCCGCGTCCTCTGTTGTGAAACAAAATGAATAAAAATGAAATTAAATCTGAAAAACCCTATTGTCTTTTTCGATCTTGAGACGACAGGAACCAATATCAACACAGACCGAATCGTTGAAATCTGTTATTTGAAAGTTTACCCGAACGGGAATGAGGAAGCGAAAACTCTGCGCATCAATCCCGAAATGCACATCCCCGAAGCATCTTCCGCCGTGCATGGCATTTATGACGCTGACGTGGCGGATTGCCCGACTTTCAAGGAAGTGGCAAAGAATATTGCCCGTGACATTGAAGGATGCGACCTGGCCGGATTCAATTCCAACCGTTTTGATATTCCTGTGCTGGCAGAAGAATTTCTGCGTGCCGGGGTGGACATTGATATGAGCAAACGTAAATTTGTGGATGTACAGGTGATATTTCATAAAATGGAACAACGTACCCTGTCCGCAGCCTACAAGTTCTATTGCGAGAAGAATCTGGAAGATGCGCACACTGCCGAAGCGGATACACGGGCTACATACGAGGTGCTGAAGGCACAGCTCGACCGTTATCCGGATCTTCAGAATGACATCGCATTCCTTGCCGATTATTCCAGTTTCAGCAAAAACGTAGATTTTGCAGGACGTATGGTTTACGATGATAATGGAACGGAAGTGTTCAACTTCGGAAAGTATAAAGGAATGTCGGTAGCCGAGGTGTTGAAGAAAGACCCCGGATATTACAGTTGGATTTTGAATAGTGATTTCACGCTGAATACGAAGGCGGCCTTGACTAAGATCCGCTTGCGTGAAATGAGTAATTTGATTACGAAATAATGCTAAAAGGAAAAAAGATAATTCTTGGAATTACCGGCAGTATTGCCGCATATAAGGCTTGCTATATCATCCGCGGACTTATCAGGCAAGGAGCGGAAGTGCAGGTTGTGATTACTCCGGCGGGAAAAGAATTTATTACTCCCATTACTCTATCGGCTTTGACCAGCAAACCGGTCATCAGTGAATTCTTTGCCCAACGTGACGGAACGTGGAACAGCCACGTTGACCTCGGACTGTGGGCAGATGCGATGCTGATAGCTCCCGCCACTGCCTCTACCATTGGCAAAATGGCAAACGGGATAGCTGATAATATGCTGATAACGACCTATCTTTCGGCGAAAGCTCCGGTGTTTGTAGCTCCGGCTATGGACCTCGATATGTATGCTCATCCTGCCACTCAGAAGAATCTGGAGATACTTCGTTCTTACGGCAATCATATTATCGAGCCGGGTACGGGTGAGCTTGCCAGTCATCTTGTAGGGAAGGGACGTATGGAGGAACCGGAGAATATCATCCGTGTGCTGGATGAATTTTTTTCTGCAAACGGTGAGCTGCAAGATAAGAAAATAATGATTACAGCCGGGCCGACTTATGAGAAGATTGACCCTGTCCGTTTTATCGGCAACTATTCTTCCGGAAAAATGGGGTTTGCCCTCGCGGAAGAATGTGCACGTCGTGGAGCGCAGGTGACACTGATAGCGGGACCCGTGCAACTGAAAACACAACATTCCCGCATTCGTCGCATTGATGTAGAGTCTGCCGGCGAAATGTCGGTAGCGTCGAAAAAATACTTTGCCGAAGCCGATGCGGGTATTCTTTGTGCGGCAGTAGCCGATTTCCGTCCGGAGGTGGTAGCCGATAAGAAAATTAAACGTGAGAAGGAGGAAGAACTGACTCTGCATCTTCAGGCAACCGAAGATATTGCGGCAAGTCTGGGAGCGTTGAAAGGTAAGAATCAGTTGTTGGTAGGCTTTGCCCTCGAAACGAACAATGAACAGCAGAATGCCGAAGGAAAGCTCGAACGCAAGAACTTCGACTTCATTGTACTTAATTCGCTCAATGATGCGGGAGCCGGATTCCGTTACGATACGAATAAAATAAGTATAATAGACAGAAAAGGTCGTACTGACTACCCCCTGAAATCAAAAACGGAAGTAGCTCAAGATATTATCGATCGTCTGTCTGATGAATTGAAACTCTTAACTCTCAACCCTTAACTTTCACTGATTCAAATGTTACGTTCATTATACATTCAGAATTACGCATTGATAGAGAAACTGGACATCAGTTTTGAAACAGGCTTTTCCGTTATAACAGGTGAAACGGGGGCCGGAAAGTCAATTATTCTGGGAGCAATCGGTCTGTTGCTTGGGCAGCGGGCGGATATGAAGGCCATTCGCCGGGGGGCTTCCAAATGTGTAATAGAGGCACGTTTTGATATTTCAGCGTATGGTATGCGCCCGTTCTTTGAGGAGAACGAGCTGGAATATGATGAGGAGTGCATCTTGCGCCGTGAAGTGCAGGCATCCGGTAAAAGCCGGGCATTTATTAATGATACTCCCGCATCTTTGGTGCAGGTAAAAGAGTTGGGCGAACAGTTGATTGATGTACATTCGCAACATCAGAACCTGTTGCTCAATAAGGAAGGGTTTCAGTTGAATGTGCTCGACATTCTTGCACATAATGATGCGGCACTGGAGAAATATCACTCTCGTTATGCCGGGTGGAAACAGACTGAAAGAGAGCTGTCCGAGTTAATGGAACTGGCTGAGAAAAGCCGTGCCGATGAAGATTATATCCGTTTTCAACTGGAGCAGCTTGAAGAAGCTCATCTTGCCGAAGGAGAGCAGGAGGAACTGGAACAAGAGGCTGAAATGTTAAGTCATGCGGAGGAGATCAAGGCGGGGCTTTATCGGGTGGAACAGTCTTTTGCTTCGGACGAAGGAGGATTGCTTTCCTATTTAAAGGACAGTCTCAATACGCTGAATAACTTGCAAAGAGTTTATCAGCCTGCCAAGGAACTTGCCGAACGTATGGAAAGTGCCTATATCGAACTGAAAGATATTTCGCAGGAGGTATCTTCGCAAGGTGAGTCTATCGAGTTCAATCCTACAAGACTGGATGAGGTGAACGACCGTCTGAACATGATCTATTCCCTGCAACAGAAACACCGTGTGCAGACACTTGAGGAGCTGATTGCTTTGACGGAGGAATATCGTGGCAAGTTGTCCGATATCACTTCTTACGATGAGCGCATTGCCGAACTGACAGAACGTAAGGAAGAACAATATAAACAGGTCAAGCAGCAGGCGGAAGTGCTGACCAAAGCCCGTGCAGCGGCTGCGCGTGAGGTGGAAAAACAGTTGGCAGCCCGGTTGGTACCGTTGGGAATGCCGAATGTCCGTTTCCAGGTGGAAATGGGGTTAAAGAAAGAACCCGGGTTACAGGGAGAAGATACTGTCAGCTTCTTGTTTTCTGCCAACAAGAACGGTGTGTTGCAGAACATTTCTTCCGTCGCTTCGGGAGGTGAAATAGCGCGTGTCATGCTGTCTATCAAAGCAATGATTGCCGGAGCCGTGAAACTGCCGACTATCGTATTTGATGAGATTGACACCGGAGTATCCGGTGAAATAGCCGACCGCATGGCAGACATGATGCAGGAAATGGGCGAACAGAACCGTCAGGTTATCAGTATCACTCACCTGCCGCAGATAGCTGCCCGGGGAGGGGCCCATTATAAAGTATATAAGAAGGACAGCGATACGGAAACCAACAGCCACATCCGACGTCTCACTGACGAGGAACGGGTAGAGGAGATTGCACACATGTTAAGTGGTGCTACATTGACCGAAGCTGCCCTTAGCAATGCCAAAGCCCTGCTTGCCCGCAACTGATAAATAGTAAATTATAAAACAGTAAATTAACATAGATGCTTGATAAAAGTGAAATGATTTTCGGCGTTCGTGCCGTGATAGAGGCCATTCAGGCTGGTAAAGAAATTGATAAGATTCTGGTAAAGAAAGACATTCAGAGTGATCTTTCCAAAGAACTTTTTGCAGCTTTGAAAGGTCTGCTGATACCCGTTCAGCGTGTTCCGGTGGAGCGTATTAACCGTATCACCCGGAAAAATCATCAGGGTGTGGTGGCTTTCATTTCATCCGTGACTTATCAGAAGACGGAAGATCTCGTTCCTTTCTTGTTCGAACAAGGGAAGAATCCGTTTTTCGTCATGCTTGACGGAGTGACCGATGTACGCAATTTCGGTGCAATTGCCCGTACCTGTGAATGTGCAGCCGTAGACGCTGTGATTATTCCGGCTCGTGGCAGTGCTTCTGTGAATGCGGATGCTGTGAAAACTTCTGCAGGGGCATTGCATACCCTTCCGGTATGTCGTGAGCAAAATCTGCGTGCGACTCTGCAATACTTGAAGGATAGCGGTTTCCGTATTGTTGCTGCTACGGAAAAAGGAGACTACGACTATACGAAAGCTGATTATACAGGACCGTTATGCATCATTATGGGTGCGGAAGATACGGGAGTCTCTTATGATAACCTGGCACTCTGTGACGAATGGGTGAAGATACCGATGTTGGGAACAATCGAATCCCTCAATGTGTCTGTTGCTGCCGGTATCCTGATTTACGAAGCTGTGAAACAAAGAAACAACGACTGATATGAAGAAGATTTTAATCCTACCTTTGGTGCTTTTCTTTCTGGTACAGGGAAGCATGGCACAAACCCCTAAATGGGTGGAGAAGGCGAAACGCGCAGTTTTCTCTGTGGTGACTTATGACAAGAATGATAAGATGCTGAACACCGGGAACGGATTTTTTGTATCCGAAGACGGATTGGCTTTATCTGATTATAGCCTTTTTAAAGGAGCGGAACGTGCGGTGGTTATCACGGCGGACGGCAAGCAAATGCCGGTAGACGTGATACTTGGAGCTAATGATATGTACGATGTTATTAAGTTCCGTGTAGCCATTACCGAGAAGAAAGTTCCTGCGTTGAACGTGGCAAAAGCTGCTCCGGAAGTGGGAGCCGATGCATGGATGCTTCCTTATTCGACACAAAAGAGTATTGCTTGTGTATCCGGTAAAGTGAAAGATGTCTCCAAAGTGGCCGGAGAATATCATTATTATACGTTGGGTATGCAGATGAAAGATAAAATGGTTAGTTGCCCGGTGATGAATGCGGAAGGACAGGTATTCGGTATTTCCCAGAAGTCCTCCGGAATTGATACGGTGACTACTTGCTATGCAGCAGGGGCCGCTTTTGCCATGGCACAAAAAATCAATGCGCTTTCTTTGGGTGATGCTGCGCTGAAAAGTATCGGAATCAGGAAAGGACTGCCCGAAGTGGAAGATCAGGCATTGGTTTACTTGTTTATGGCTTCTTCACAAATGACGGATGAAGAGTACGGCAAACTATTGGATGATTTTATCCGCCAGTTCCCGAACAGCACGGACGGGTATATTCGCCGTGCCAATTATTATGTAACTAAGGGACAGGAAGACCAATCTTGGTTTGACAAGGCGGTTGCCGACTTTAATAAGGCATTGAAGGTAGCACAGAAAAAGGATGATGTGTATTACAACATTGCCAAGTTGATGCATGCTTACCAATTATCGAAGCCTGAGAAGACGTATAAAGACTGGACGTATGACACGGCTTTGAAGAATCTCCGCCAGGCAATCGCTATTGATCCGCTTCCTGTTTACACTCAGCTGGAAGGGGATATTCTGTTTGCCCAACAGGACTATGCAGGTGCTTTGGCTGCTTATGAGAAAGTGAACGCCAGCAATATTGCTTCTCCTGCTACCTTCTTTAGTGCCGCTAAAACCAAGGAATTGCTGAAAGCGGATCCGAAAGAAGTTATTGTATTAATGGATAGTTGTATCGCCCGTTGTCCGCAACCGGTTACTTCCGCGTTTGCTCCTTATCTTCTGGAACGTGCACAGATGAATCTGAATGCCAATCAGGCGCGTAATGCGATGCTCGATTACGATGCTTATTTTAAAGCAGTCAACGGACAGGTGAATGATATGTTCTATTATTATCGAGAACAAGCTGCCCTGAAAGCACGCCAGTATCAACGTGCATTGGATGATATTGCCAAGGCGATCGAACTGAATCCGAAAGACCTGACTTATAAGGCAGAGCAAGCAGTGGTAAACCTGCGTGTGGGACGGTATGAAGAGGCTGTTCAAATATTGAATAATATATTGAAAGAAGATCCGAAATATGCCGAGGCCTATCGTCTGCTCGGACTTTGTCAGATACAGTTGAAGAAAACGGATGAAGCTTGCGGCAATTTCAATAAAGCAAAAGAACTGGGTGATCCGAATACGGATGATCTGATAAAGAAATATTGCAAGTAAAGATTGCTTTTTTCGAAGATATAAAAATGAACCCCTGCCAGCTTTCTCAGTTGGCAGGGGTTCTTCGTTTTTGGGGACATTTCTTTAAAACTCTCTCTCTTTTCTGTTTTTCCCCACACTTGTTAAGTTCAGGTTATAGGTCTTAATGATATATAGGTTTGATCATTCTACGTTTGCTTTTTATATAATAAATGCAGGGGATTGGGAAATACTGCATCGTATTAATTATTTTTTTTAGAAAAAATCTTTTTTGTATATTTGTTGTAATCTGAAGTATCTTATTTGATTATCAACGCTTTGTAGAAAACTCGCATAAGAACGGGCAACGGATAAGAAAATTCCAAGCTGTTTAGAATCACTATATTCCTCATGCTTTCAAATAACTCTTTTTTCTTGATGCAAAGGTAGCATTTTTTCGTGATTGCCGGTAATTTTCGGGCATAAAATATCACGGTCATTTCAAGAAACATATACAGCGGACATGACAGCCATACCGTAGCCGAATCCCCGTAACTCACAGGCAAAGGTAACCCGTGTCCTGTTCGTACAAGCAAGGTCAAGCCCTCCGGGTGTCGTGGAAAAATCATCCTCGCCCGGAGGGCTTGCGGTATTTTTCCCGCCAACCTTGCATGTACGGGACACGACCTTTTATGGCCTGTAGTTACGGGAACTCCGGCCCCGAAAAGCCGGATCACTAAAAATAAATTGTTATGTCACAGCAGGTAACAAAAGAAAAGTACAGTATCGAAACACTCAGAGAGCGGAATGTTTCATACGACCACCAGCATTGGCTGACACAGAAAGATGTGGATATGGCCAACAGTTATGTTGAACTCATTGAGCGGACACGCTCCGAAATTACACCTCAAATTGGAGACAGGCTGGTATATGTAACCGAACACGGGGATTATTACGGAAACGCCCTTATTGACAGCAGGAGTGCAAAAGAAGGATATCTTTCCGTATGCGAACAGCCGTATGTGCCTTTCGTGTGGGAAGAGGACGGCAATATTCGTCTGAGTGTCAGCGGAGGCGCATTCCATTCCGTGAATCCGGAGGAACTGAAATTCCTGAAATGGACGGAAGGGGTATTCAAGGAATGGGGGCATTGCGGTGCTTGCGCCAACGGTTCGGTGTCATTTCTGGCTAAGGTACCGTTATGGTTTTATGCCGAACCCAATCCCAGGTATGGAGATTTCACGACCGAGACCTACCGGAAGTTCTACCTACACAAAAGGGAGGAATCGGAAAACGGCAATCTCTATCAAGGCTTTGACATCGCTTTCCGGGACGAAGCCGAGTTCCGGCAGTTCCTGAAGGACTACGAAGGAACGGTGTTCAAGGGAAATTGGGATAATCAAATCGTGTTATGGTGTTTCCGTCGGGAATATGTGTTCCTGCCATCCGCCGAATGGGAGAAGGTTGATGCCCCTGCCGAAGAACGGAGGCTCAACTTCCATCCCGAGCAGGTCAAGATAGTCAAGGACATGGAAAAGCACATCACTTATTTCTACCGGATTAAACCGGATAATTTTTAACATTTAACCCTAACAGATATGCAAACGACAACAGCACCCAAGGCCGGCAACGCTCCCGACCTGCTTCAAGGCATTCTGAGCGTACAAGTGAGAAACGAGGACAAGATTACGGAACAGGACCGTGTCTATTGCCAGACGCAGCAAAACCTGCTTTACAAGACACTCGACCAGATTGACCGCTGGTACGCCGTCTTCAAGGAAGAAGCCGAACAATACCAAGCCGAACGTAAGTCCCATTACGAAGAAAACGGCAAGGTTTCCATGCGTGATTTCTACACTTACCATAACGACAGGGAAGACTATTCACACAACGAGTTCAAACCGTTTGATCTGATTAACGATCTGGTAGATAAGAACCGAAACGCCAACGCGAATTTTGCGAACCGCATCATTTCTTATTTCAACAGGACTTACAAAGTGTCGGTTCCTGAGTATAAAATAGACGAAAAAACCCTTCCGATGGGCTTCCGTCCTGTTTATGACACATATGTAGATGTAGTCATCGAACACTTGGGCGGCAAGAGTTTCCGGGAAACGGCCGTGGAAGAACTGCTCGCACGCCTGAACAAAGTTGTCAGACCGGCATACTGGAGCAAAGTCAAGACGGAGTTGAAGAAGGACAAGATAATCTTTCCCGAAATCATCCGTTTCGACGATTTTTCCATGCAATACAACCAAAGGAACAGAATCTCCTACAACTACGGCGGAGAACTGGAAACCCTGTGTGCCGGCATTGCCTACGGTGCGGATGACATACTGAATGGAAATTCAAAGATGATTATCCGTTTTGATGACAACGACATTTCTGTCACAGACTGGTACGACCTTACGACCACCAATGCCGAGCAAATCCGATTCTACAAGAACGGACGTATCGATGTCCGGTTCAAGGACAGTGCGGCAGCCGAAAGTTGTTTCAAGCGTCTGCATCTGGATGAAATCACCCTAAGAGAAAACTGACCATGATAAGATTTACACAGCACCCCGTAAGGCAATCCTTGCGGGGTGTTTTCATTTTTAACGATAAACAGATAAAGTCATGTATGCCATCATCCCCCAACAGATACCGCAAGGTATGCGTGCCGAAGTCAACGAGAAGATACTTTTCGCCATAGACTCCGGCAAGGACCTCATTCCGGCGGAGAGCATCTACAACTGCTATACCGGTATCGGAGGGCTGCACAACCTCAAACAGTCCGACTTTGCCAACTACCATGAGTATGCCCAGGCGAAGAAGGAGTTCGAGATGGGACAGTTCTTCACCCCGCATGAAATATGCCGGGACATGGTGGATATGCTGTGTCCTGTCTCATCCGAAATGGTTCTTGACATGTGTTGCGGTATGGGCAATTTCTTCAACCATCTGCCCAACCCGCATAATGCCTACGGCTTCGACATAGACGGCAAGGCCGTGTCTGTCGCACGATACCTCTACCCGGAAGCCCATATCGAGAAATGCGACATCCGGCAATACTATCCGGAACAACGTTTCGATGTTATCATCGGCAATCCTCCTTTTAACTTGAAGTTCGACTACAAACTGTCGCAGGAATACTATATGGACAAGGCTTACGATGTGCTTAATCCGGCAGGAATCCTGATGGTCATCGTGCCATGCTCTTTCATGCAGAGCGAGTTCTGGGAGAAGACACGGATAACCGGTATAAACGGCAATTTCTCATTTGTCGGTCAGACGAAGTTGGCCCCGTCAGCCTTTGCCGCAGTCGGAGTCCATGACTTCAATACGAAAATCATGGTATTTCTCCGTAAATCGGGCCACATCAAGATGCAGGCTTACAACGCGGAGGAATTCATAACGGCGGACGAGCTGAAAAAGCGCATCGGCGAGGCAAGGGCGATGAAACACCGGTTGCGTTTCGACCTGATGCGCGAAACCAACCGGATCGACAAGGAAGAACTTGAGCTGTTCGAGTACAAACTTGCCAAGTACCTGTACGAGCTGAAGGCGCACGCCAAGTTGAACAAACATATAGACAAGGCGGAAGCGTTGGTCACGAAGTTCCGTAACCAGAAACCGCCTGAGAACGCCACGCGGGAGCAGGTGGAGCAATGGGAGAAGAACAAGCTGACCCCGAAGAAAGTGCTTGCCGTCATCCGCAGGTACATCACCTCGCAAAATACCGTACCTCGCAAGGAAGTGGCATTGGTGAAGACCTCATACGGCTTCAAACTGAAACAATATGCTCCGCGACTCCTTGACAAAGTTCCGCACAAGGCGGCGAGTATCAACGACCTCGTGCTGGAGCGTGCCGAACTGCCCATACCGGAAGTGCCGACAGAAAAGAACATGCATCAAATCCGTGCGGCGGAGAAACTGATACGACGCAAACGGAGAGAATATGAAATGCAGAACCGGCAGTTCCCGGAAATGGAGGAAGATGACAGGCTGAAAGAATACCTGGACCGGTGTGCATTCATCAACAAGGACGGCGAGACCTGCGAGTTTACCACGCTCCAGAAACACGACCTGAACCTCGTCTTGCAGAAACGCCACGCGTTGCTGAACTGGCAGCAAGGCTCGGGCAAGACAGCCGCCGTGTACCATCGTGCCAAATACCTGCTCAAATTCCGCAAAGTACGGAATGTCATCATACTGGCTCCTGCCATCGCCACCAATATGACATGGATACCCTTCCTCTCGATAAACAGGGAACAGTTCCGGGTGGCAAGGAAGAATGCCGACCTGGAAACTGTGCCGGAAGGCGTGTTCCTCGTCCTATCCACCTCCATGCTCGGCAAGCTGAAACGGGGCATGGCAAGGTTTGTCAAACGCAGTTCAAGAAAACTGTGCCTTGTTTTCGACGAGTCGGACGAGATAACCAACCCGTCGTCACAACGTACAAGGCATATCCTCGGTCTCTTCCGCCGCCTCAAATACAAGATACTCGACACCGGTACGACCACACGCAACAACATCGCCGAACTGTACAGCCAGTTTGAATTGTTGTATAACAATTCCATAAACATGGTCTGTTGGAGCAGTCGAGTGTACCACGAGAGCAGGGACAAGGAGATAGAGGAAGATAACAATCCGCACTATGGTGAGCCGTTCCCCGCTTTCAGGGGGCATGTGCTTTTCCGTGCCTGCCACTGTCCGGGGAAATCCACCGTGTTCGGCATTGAGAAACAGAACCAGGATGTCTATAACAAGGAGGAGCTGGCCGGCCTTATCGGGAAGACCGTCATTACACGCAAGTTCAGGGACTTTGCAGGAGAGAAATACAAGATACGGACACATACCGTCAGCCCGTCCGACGGCGAGCGTGAGGTTTACCGTGTCATCATCGAGGAGTTCTGCCGCATCTGCGAACTGTATTACAACAGCACGGGGGATGCAAAGAAGGATGCCGGACTCCGGCTTATGCGCCAGATCAAGCTGCTCATCAAGGCCTGCTCCGTCCCACACCTGATAGAGGGCTATTCCGGAGACGGGATTCCGAACAAGACAAGGTACATCGAAAGGCTGGTACGGAAGATACCCGGCAAGGTGGCTGTCGGCTGCACGTCCATAGCCGCATTCGACCTTTACGAGAGCCGTCTTCGCGAATGTTTTCCTGACCGTCCCGTATTTGTGGTCAAGGGAGACGTGGCGTTCAAGAAACGGCAAAGCATCGTGACGGAGTTCGATTCCACCATCAACGGCATACTGGTATGCACGCAGCAGAGCCTGAGCAGTTCGGTGAACATACCCACCTGCAACGACGTGATACTTGAATCCCTGCAATGGAACATCCCGAAGATGGAGCAGTTCTACTTCCGTTTCATCCGTCTCGACTCCAAAGAGCTGAAGGACGTGCATTATGTCACCTACAAGGACTCCGTGGAGCAGAACCTGATGGCGCTGGTGCTTACCAAAGAGCGGCTGAACGAGTTCATCAAGACGGGCGAAGTAAAGGAACAGTCGGAAATCTTCGAGGAGTTCGACGTCACCATGTCCGTCATCGAGAGCCTGCTGGTCAGGGAACGGGACAGCGAAGGCAAGATACACATCAGCTGGGGAAGCCAGCGCATCATGAACTGAAAAATGGAAAAACAAATGAGAAACCGCAGATTCCATTCCACAGGCAAAGGTAGCCCGCCCCCTTACCGGCAGGGCAAGGTCATGCCGCAAGCGGTTTTCGGGAAAATCATCCTCGCCGGAGGCTCCGGTATTTTCCCGAAAAACCCTGCACTGCCGGGGTGCGGACCTTTTGGAGCCTGTGGAATGAAATCCCCGGTTCCGAATCATAAACTATAATGAAGAATATCATGGACTTGAATCAGGCAGAAGTGGCAGTGACCACGCAGCATCTCATAGACATGGGGCAGGAAAAAGACAACCTGCTGCAAATGTCCGACTTCGGCGACATGGGGGAATTCCTGTGCACCTGCTCCGAACTGTTCCCCGAAGAGGAAACTCCGGAATACAGGTACACGAAATGGGAGGAAATCCCGGACCTGCTCATCAACCGGGAATGGCTGTGTCCCAACTTCTTCGAGATAAGGGAGGCGATGGAACAGCTGGAGGAACCCGACAAGGATTGCTTCTTCGACTGGTGTGACCGTTACGGGCATGACATCAGTACGGAAGACCCGCACCTGCTGGTGGCGCACTATATCGAACTTTATGGAAATGCGGCCTATATCGACGATGAGCCTTGCCCGGACAGCGGGGATGACAGCCTGCTGTACTGTCCGGGCATATCAAGCAACTATTTCGACACGGGTATTCCCCGCTTCGAGGTATTCGATGACAATTACGATTAAAGCATATAAACATATACAAGATGGAAATCAACTTCAAAGGACCGGTAATGCCGGTTGACCCCTATTCGCAAATGGCGTTTGTGGAGATACTGAACATTCTCCTGACGGCAGGGCACATCGTGGATGTGAACAGGTTCCTGATAAACAGGAATGCAAACCCGCGATTCGGCTCGTTGTCAGGATATTTCAGATGGTCATTCTCCGACAACCACTTTACCCTGTGGCAACGGGTGGAATACAACTCGCCGCTCTGCTTCAGCCGGCGCATATTCAGCATCCATTTCGGGATGCTGGCAAGCCGTGACAGGAAAAGAGACAATACGGTAATGAACTAAAAACATATCAATATGAGTCACCAGGTAATTACAAGAATGGCATACAATGCCAAAACCAAGCAGATAGAAACTTGGCAGCATTCCAACAACGTGTGGCCGACAACAGACCATTTTTATGCATTGGATGTGAAAACAGACGAACAGATGTTTGAATTCATAACATTGATAGCAAACGGATTGTGGCAAGGGCGCAAATGGCGTAAAGCATTCAAGACACTTTTTGAAGAATATCCGGAATTGGTCAGGTCCTCATACGAGCACGAGCTTAGAGGCCAACCTTGGAAGGCATACTGTGCCATTTGCAAAAAATATGAGGAACTTGCCCAAAGCAAATGCAATGAAATAGTTGCGCGATTCAGGCAACTTACCGGGATTGTCTGACCCAAACAGATGCAAAATATATGGAAGAGATAAAGATTTCAAACAGACAAATCGCGCTGATGGCTTTCGACCGGTTGCGCAAGGAAGACAAGACAGATTCCGCATTGAAACTCGCACGGTGTATGCTGCATGGCACAAGCATATCTCTTGGCATAGGTGATATCGACTGGGAGATAGACAGGGCAATACAGCAGTGCGGAGGAGTGCCAAGAACAGGATACAGATACACGGCTTATTTCCACTTCAACCGGAATACGGAAATGGCAAAGGAAATATATGACAAGATCGTGAAGGAACTGTATGGTTAGGAAACAACACGGAGGCGGCTTGAAGGCCGCTTCCGTCATTTATAACGGTATGTACGGGAAAAGGAATCCTGCCGTACACAGGTAACAGAAATGGATGAACAGAAAACATTGACATTGGATTTCATCAAATCCCTGATGGAACCGGCCTATACACTAATATGGACGGACTACAATGACAATCTTGACAACCATTGCGGACTGATTCAAAAATGCCTTGACAGCAAGAGCCGCGAACATTTGTGGGAAAAGGCAGACGAGTGGTACAGCGATGCCGAATGGGAAGCTGTCCGTGAGATTATTGCGAAACTGAAAGAGGAATGTACCGTATTCCATGACTTTGACGGGGAAGCGGTCGATGACTTCTTCGATGAATACGAAGATGAAATCCGTGACGAGATTTACAGCCGCAACGATTCGGACGTGGTGAAGGAATTGGTAAGGCACACGGACGACATTCCTATCCGTGTGGAGATGCTTTCCAACTATGACTGCATCAACTCCAACTGGTTTGAATCGCAAGGCGGTTACAGGTACGAGGAATCCTACTTCGGGGACATGGTGGACAGCCTGAACCTCAATCCGGCGAGAGTAAAGAAAATCCTGACAGAGCACGGCTACAGGGCTTACGGGCGTTTCCCGAACCGTAAGAACCGGAACGGCAAGGAGCAGGTTTCCTACGAACAATTCTACGAGGAACTTATCAATTCCTGCTGCGGGGCGAACCTGCTGACTTACATCGGCAGGGTAAGCCTGAAAGAGCTGTATGAAGCCGACTTTTCATTGAAAGAGGTCATTATCCCCAAAGGCAACTGTTGCGGACTTTTCAGTTCGACGTATGGTGGTGGAAGCCTGCTTGAAATGGAACTGAAACGGGACGTAAAGCTGAAATTGGAAGTCAAGGACTATCATGGTTTCCGCTTCCGGCTGGATGACGAACGTTCCAAATATGACTGTTCGGTCCGGCATGTATATGGGGTGGACGACTCCTTTTTCGGAGATGCGGTTCGCATTGTATCCTGATAAAATCAACTAATCAACAATCAAATCATAGAAGATTATGGAAAAATACGATGTAAAAGTAAGGTACATCTTCGAGGGGACTTATACAGTGGTGGCGGAAGACCGTGAAGAAGCGGAAAGCATGGTGGCGGAAGACTGCGGCCTGGTATTGGGCGGCAACATCCACACAACGCGGGATGACGATGAAGTGACGGACTGGAAGTTCGGTTGTCATCCGGACTTCCAGGTTCTCTCCGTAAGGCAGCGAGGCGGGAAATCCCCCATGTCGGTATTCGGAGACAGGATCGAAGAACTGCGAAAAGACATCATCGAAGCGATACGGCAGTTGCTCCATGACCATGCCATGAATGCGATACGGTTTCCGGAAGAGGATTATGATCCGGTCTGGGTGATATGGTTTGGCAAGAACGGAGCCCCCTACGAATGCAGGGTGACAGGACTCCGGGTAACGGACTGCAGCCTGACCGTCCTTGCCGAAGAGAAAGAAAGCGGTGATGAAGTGGAATGTTACAGCCCGTTCGAACTCGGAGCCAGTAACATCGACTGGCTTTCCGGAATGTATGAGGCTGTATGGCAGCAACTGGAAGAGAGCAAAGTAGAACCACAAACTGAAGAACAATGAAATATCAAGCGGAAAATGCAGTCTCCAGCTTCTTCTACTATATGTGGAACGCCTGGAGCAAGGAAGAATGCAAGGCCGTATTTGGAGATATGTACCGGCACTTCTGGGATAAATGGTCCGCATTGGCGGACAAGTCCATATTCGGTGCGGCGGAACGGTTCTTTGCCGAGTTATCGGAAAACAACCAGAAACTACTCGTGGAACGTGCCGTTGCACTCTATGACGGCAGGGCTTTCAGAAAAGAGCCGGACGATTCCGACATCCTTGTCTGTAAAGAATGCGGTTCACGGCAGTTGGAAATCCAAGCATGGATAAACGCCAATACGGATGAACGTATCAGATATGTGCATGATGACAATAACGGGCTGTGGTGCGATGGGAAATGGTGCGAAGAATGTGGCGTTCAGGTCTTTTTCTGTACTAAGGCGGAGTTCACACAAAAGATGCAGGGTTGGTGGAAGTCGTGCGGTTTTGAAACAAAGGAACAAATCACAGGGTTGAAAGTCTGTGACTCTCCGCCTTCAGAAAATACGCAGACATTCATTGATGCGGCAGACCAATGGTGGAACAGCCGGGACTACGAACATAAACGGGAAATTTACAACAGGTATAATTCTAAAAACGAATAATATGCAGATTAACATCATTGAACAGATTAGCAACTCATGCAGTTGCAGCCATATGGAAGCGCAGGAATACTTGGATTCTGAAATCCGGTACCTGCGCGAGTTGCAAGAGGCGGACGACCTGAGGGAAGATGACATCGAAATGGCGTGCAGCAACCTCGGGCTTGACCTTGACAACCAGGAATATTTTATCAACCGCCTCGCAGGGGCATAAATACCTATAGCTATGGCTTATTTTCATAACATACATTCATTGGCGGACCTGAAGAAGGAATACCGCCGTCTGGCATTGCAGCACCACCCGGACAAGGGTGGTGACACTGCCATCATGCAACAGGTGAACACCGAGTTTGAAAGGCTCTTTAAAGTCTGGAAAGACAAACCGGATGTCTCTGCCGCATCAACCGGGTATGAACATGACTATTCGGGTGCCACGGCAAAGGAATATACCGAGTACGTGTATAATGAATACCGTTGGAAAGGTCACAACTACAAAGGGCAACATGCCCCTGAAATCGTAGAACTTGTGAGAACCTGGCTAAAGGAAACCTATCCGAGATATAAGTTCTCCGTCAGACGGGAGAACTACAATTCCATTTACATCAAACTAATGAGTGCGGACTTTGAGGCGTTCACCAGGGAATCCGGCAAAGTGCAGGATCATATCAACCACTACAACATAGAGCGGAACCCCGATCTTACAGACCGTGCCAAGGAGGTGATGCTGAATGTCTGTGACTTTGTCATGTCATACAACTTCGATGACAGCGATGCGATGACGGATTATTTCCATACCAATTTCTACCTGACATTGGCTATAGGGAGTTACCGGAAGCCTTACAAGGTGGAACTGCCGAAACTTGACTGCAAGGGAAAGGACAAGCCGGAAGTGTTCAAGCATCCCGAAGGTCCGGCACACAAGGCCATCAGGCAGGCGTTGGGCACAGCCCGTTTCGATTTCATCGAACACAGGAGGCATTCCGGCGAAATGATACTCGGAGAAGACCATTACGGCTCACACGGAGAGCATTATTTCTGGCCGAAGGATTATTCAAGCGCGAAACTGGCTCAGAAACGGATCGACAAATTGGAGAAAGCCGGTATTCGGTGCAAGCTTACCGGATATAACGGCGGTTACATTCGTTTTATCGGCTACACTCCCGAAGCAGAAGCGTTACTGGAGAAGGAACGACAGGAATACATCACCGCCCATCGGCAATGGCAAACCAAACAGACAGTAATCAATTAAACTTATCAATATGGAACCGAACAATTTGAACGAATGGTGGGGCGGACAGCCCGACGGACTGAAACAGGCATTCTCTCTTTTTCCCGATGGACGGTGGAAAGAGGCGGACCTGTATTTGCGAATCAATATCCGTAATTACTGCCTCCTGAAAAAAGGAGGGCTGCTTCCCGAAGACAAGGACCGCTCGATGCTCAACGAAATTGTCTGTGAGCTGGCCGATACGGAGCTGTGCCGTGCAAATGGAAAGACACTCGAAGACATGTGCGATACGGACGGGGCTTTTCTGGAAGAGTACCAGGAACTGTTCAACCGGATATACGATGAACTGGAAATGAGAATTACGGATTATATGAACGGACAATCAAAAAAAATGTAACAATGAAAGCAAAAGTGTTCAAGTACAAGTCTGACGGGAATACCGTCGTGGCTTCTTATATGGAACTGGAGCCGTATGCGAAGAATGTATATCTCTCCCTGTCGAGAAAGAATGAATACGGGAATGAAGACGATGACTGTTTCCATGTGGTCTGCCGGATTGAAAACGTTTATTTTTCCAGCGGGCAGTATTCACGCCGGTTTCTCAAGGGAGAAGGTTGCAGAGAGGAAGCCGCCACCTATTGCAGGAACTGGATTGCGGATACGCTTCAAAGTGCGGAAAGAGGAGCCTTCGTCAATTTGATCTCCGTCCGCGTGTTCGAGGCTCTCGGACTTGATACCACTTCCCTGGTGCAAGCCCGTGAGGAGTATAAAAGAATACAGGAGCAGAAACGCAGGGAGCAGAAGGAGAAAGAGGCGAAAGAGCGCAGAGTGCAGGAAGAGCAACATCAGTGGCTGCTCAATGAACAGAAACGGAAATTCCTGGACGGGGAACGGATCACGGGAGAAATGTTCCTTGAAATCACCGGAAGGGACGGTTTTGACATCCATATCAGAACCAAAGGGACATTCAATAGGCATGTGAGGGGCATTGACAGGAACGGCACCGTCAGTTTCCGGAAAATCAAGGGCTGCCGGACTCCGGACTTTACCGGATGCCATAAGGCCGTGTCCGCCTATCTGGCGTTCATTACAGAAAAAGAGGGCAAATAATTAAATCCGGAGCGGTAACGGTCTGCTCCATGCAGCTGTTACCGCTACCGGCTTCCGGCCTCACAATTCACGGTTCAGCGCCATTGCCAGCGGAAACATCAACCGGTTATAGGCTTTAAGCTTTTGCAAATTCAGTACATATCCGGCATAGGGATTGGTCAGATCGGTATAGAAGAATACATCGGTAAATCCTGCGTGTTCCTCCACGACTTCACCCTCCAACGGAATCTCCTCCACATTGAACCGCTCCAGAGGCAGTTCTTCCAGACGGGTCTGTTCCGCATTTCCCAACACATTGAGGTTACGGTTAAACAGCACGAATCCTTTCTTCCTGTAATCCACACGCATACCGTACGGACGCTCCACAAGGAAAGCATCCGCCGCTTTCTTTATATAGTTTTCCATAAAACTGAAATTAGAATTGCAAAAATACATCTTTTGTCCGGCAATGGCGAACAAATCAGGAAGAGAATCGCCACAGACCATGCAAAGCACACTACCGTGTATTTTATTTCCCACCCTGCAAAGGTAGTCCCGTGTCCGGTGTACCCTGTCAATGTCAGGCCCCTTGCGGGGTTGGCTGAAAGAAAATCATCCTCGCCTGACGGCTGCGGTATTTTCTTTCGCCAAACCTTGCGGGTACTGCCACGGGACAGTCAGGCAGGTGAGAAATAAAAATACCGGCTCCCGGAGCCGGACATGTTTAACAGATAAAATACAATGAATCATGAAAATCCTGAATCAAGAACATTTCGAGAATGTTAAGCGTTATGCCGAATCCATCGGTGACACCTCACTCCAGAAATGCCTGGAACGGTTGAAGAGCTGGGAAGAAAATCCTGACTGTCCCAGCGAAATCTCACTCTACTATGACCATGCCCCGTACTCGTTCGGCTTCACCCAATGCTATCCCGATGGAAGGACGGGCATCGTGGGCGGCCTGCTCTATCACGGAATACCGGACCGTTCTTTCGCCGTGACACTACAGCCGTTCCATGGATGGCAGATACACACCTGATGAGAGGCAAACGACAATATTAACTTTATAAAATTCAATTCAATATGGAAACGACATTGGCAGTAATGGAAAGACAACAGCAGTTTGACTTCCAGAAAAACGGAATTGAAGTGATGAACTTCGAGACACTTCAACGCACCTATAAAGAAAATGACATCTACAACAATCCGGTGCAGGGCATCTACCATTATCAGGTCATCCGGCGCATGATGGACATCTGCGAGAAATACAATCTCGATTATGAGGTGGAAGAAATCTTCGCTGCCCAGAACAGAAACAAGACACAGCCGGGAGTGAGCATCCTCCCGCAGGTAGAACAGACACATGGCGAAAAAGCCGTGGAAGCCCATATCCTGCGCCGTATTTTCGCTACTATCCGGATCAGAGATTGGGAGACAGACGAGCTGACAACCACACTGGTCGTCGCCTACCACCAGGACGGCATACAGGCAGCCATAGGCCCCTGCGTGAAGATATGCCATAACCAGTGCATCCTCTCACCGCAGCGGAGCATCTGCAATTACGGGAAAAAGAAGGTGACAACCGATGAGCTCTTCGAAACCGTGGACGGCTGGCTGGCCAATTTCGAGGTGAACATGAACGAGGACATCGAACGGATACAGCGGTTGAAACGCAGGATTGTCCCGATGGAGGAAATCTACCTGTACATCGGCCTGCTGACAGCCTTGCGCGTTTCCCATGACAGTTCGGACAGAAACCTGTCATCCACTGTGGAAACCTACCCGTTGAACCAGAGCCAGATTTCTGTCTTCACGGAAGAGGTGCTGAAACTGGCCATGAGCAAAGGACAGATTACCGCATGGGACCTGTACAATGTAGCCACTGAAATATATAAGCCCGGGAAAACAGATTTTCCGGCTCTCATTCCGCAGAACGGAGCCATGGCGGAACTGCTGCTTTCCCGTCTCTCTGAAGAGGTGGAAGTACAGTATGCCGTTCCGATAAACTGACATGCAAGCTTCTCAAGCCAAAGAAATAAGGGAGAACCTGACAGTGATAACAACTGAAAGATTCTCCCTTTTTCATTTACTCTTCAAAAAGCAGCATGAATTCCACCTTCCTTCTCCGTTCGATGCTCGGAACCGCTTTCCCTTTATAGCACCTGAAAGAGACATATTCCTTGTAAATATTGCGGTCTCCCGACTCCAGCTTCTTTAACAGACGGCTTTTCGGCCTTTTCCCATAGCCTTTTAATCTGTAGGGTCCCACATTATATGAAAGGACTGCTGCCAATAAAGAATCACGTCCCAGATAACTGAACATGCGGCAAAGCTTACGGAGGTCTTCCCTCAGAATGGAATCGCCCTGTGCTTTTGTAATACCGTTGGTAAACCTTTCCCCTGGAAGAACTTTGTGACCCCACCCGATATAAGGCCAATGCTTTTTCTCTCCATGCCAGCCCTCGAATCGCTTGACACACTCGACCGCAAGACTGAACTTGTCCAGACTTGCCTTTACCGGATTCTCCGCCCTTGAAGGCATACCCGGAAAAAAGACCGTGGCGGAAAGTACCGCAAACCATATTGCTTTTAACTTCATCATAGGCAGGACCGGCTTAGTGTCCGACAATTGTGACCGGCAATTCCTTACTATCCGCAGTCACGACGGAATCCTCGTCCTCCGTCTCGTTGTTGAAGTCAAAAGTCAATTGGTAAAGCTGTGCCGGTTCGCTGTTGTCCTCAAAATAGATGTCGATTGTCTGCTGATCTTCGCATTCAGAAGTGTAGTATAACCTGAACACCTCCCTGTCAAGGGGATAGCGGTCATTGGGCAACAGCACCATCCCGTCATCCATGCGGAGTGTACCCTTGCCGTCCGGCTGGAAATAGCGGATGGTGTAGCGGGCATCGGAAAAATGTCCTTCACGTTTGAGTTCACAGCGTATTTCCACCGTCTCGCCTTTTACTATACGTGTGGGAACAGGCATGTTCTCCACCTTGAACGAATAAGACTGCTGTACTTCCATTTCATCAGAACAGGCGGACAACAGCAAAACCGCCAGACCCAGGAACAGGACTGCCACCATTCCGGCCAATCCTCTTTTTTTATTCATTGCATTCATATTCTATCAGATTTTAATACGTTATACTTTATTCGGCACTTACAGGAACTTATGTTGCAGGTATTCGTTCAGGTCCTTGTAACCTTTGTACAAAGAGGAACAATCCACCAGTTTATCCGCATAGCGTTTACGGAGTGCCTCCAGCGTGCGCCGTCCGGCTTCATCCCGATCCAGATAACAGTTGACCCTCTCGTACCTGTCAAGAATAGGGAACGAGCGTTCCAGCAATGACACCGAGTTCAACACAAGATAGTCGTCCCCATATCCCAGACCGAGTTCCAGCCACGAAAGGCAGTCGATAAATCCCTCGAAGAGGTTGCATGTGTCCGAACCGTTATCCATCAGTGAAATGTCCTTAGGTGACAGGCTGGCCTTGAAAAACCGGTTGCGCAACTCGTATCCGTCGCTGACATTCCTGAATCCGATGGCGAAATACCGTTTCCCGTGCAAGGTATATCTGACTTCCCGACAGTTCGGTACAGCCACATCGCTGCTAATGCCGCGTTCCGCCAGATAACGGAGCAGGACTCTGTTGTATAGAGGCCCGAAGCGTACATCCGTGAAACTCTCCTTCTTGATGATATCCTCCCTGTCATTCCCATCAGTGCGGGAAACGGTCTTGTGCTCGGGGGCGAGACCGCCCCATGTCTCTGTGATGAACCTAGCCTGCGCCTTGAAATCCCCGCTGCCGATAAACTCCCCGGCAAGGTTGAATATGTCACCTCCCTGCCCGGTGCCGAAGTCATGCCAGATTTCCTTTCGTACATTCACCTGGAACGAGGCGGTGCGTTCCTCCCGGTACGGGGCCAGATACCAGTATTCGTCACCCCGTCTTTTTGCCGGTTCATATCCCATCCTTGCCAGAAAAGCAGCGATAGGGATAGCTTTTATCTCTTCTATAGTCATAGATGGTACAGTTTTAATGGATAATGAATTTGATTCCCAATCCGAATTGGGTTGTAAACAGATCCAGGGAACTTCCCCACAAGGCACGTTCCCGGATATTGGCAAGCAGGACAATACGGTCTGTCAGGTAAGTCTCAAGTTCCAGGGTTATCGCACCGCCATAGACAAACTCATCCTTGGCGAGCAGCGTTGAACCGTCATACAGCATCCTGTCTCCCCAATTCACGGTTTCATAGCCGGCCAGTGCGGAACCGCCGATGGAGAGAAAGACCGTCCTGGTCGGGTCCGACAGGAATTTCAGGTAATAGCCGCTTTCTGCCGTAAATTGTGCGCAGGGCACATTCACGTTCCGGTACCCGTAATTCTTCATCAGATACTCGGCACCTATGACCCAACGGTCGGCTCTTTTGGTATATCCTGAAACGGCAAATCCGGCATAATGATTCAAGGGGGATTTCGAGCCGTTCGCAAATCCTCCGCGCAGTTCCACGCCCTTCATCCCGGGCAGATACCGCTGGGCATGTGCCCGCCCCGGGAACAGGGCAAGCGACACGGCTGTAACGAATAGGAACAGATACTTCTTCATGACTACTTCACTTTAAGTTCGTTTATAACTCTGGCTCTCACGATATCTTCACTTTCCACGGTGAAGGTCTGGTGCCTTCCACCGCTTTTCTCGTGCATTTCCACCACCAGCACCTTGTCCGAGGGAATGGTGAATTTGTCCAGGACGAAGACGGTGCGCCCGTCCTTTTTTTCTGCGACAGTTGTTACATAGTCGTAAGCACGCAAAGGAAATATCACCTGTTCCTGGATGGTGGTACGTTTCATCACCTTCTTGTCCACAATCTTGAATGTCACGAAATCCACTTCATAAGGTACGTTGGACCGGTTCCTGATTTGTGTATGAAAGTACAGCAGCCCGTTATGGGTGTAAAGACCGCGCAGCAGGTACTGGATGCCGAACGCCTTGCTCCCGATATGCTTGATGTGCCTTTTGTTGTCCTTGTGGACGGACTTCGAGATGAGATATACCAGTTTCGGAGACTCGCTGCCGAGTTCCTTCAGGTAAATGTCAAGGGCGTTGTTGGGACGGTTCACTTCGCTTCCGTTATGGATGAAATCCTTCATCTCGATGTTCAGCAACAACGGTTCTTCCGCATACTTTACATTGAATGTATAGAAACTTCCGCTTTCGGTTATCACGGACATGTTGGTCTCCTCACGGAAATTCTTTATGGTAGCCTTTACACGGATGACATTTTCCGCACCGTCCGCCTTGCCTGCAATGAGGTTCGGCGAGCCGAGGTCCACATAACGCACCGAAGACGGGAAGATGATATGCGTGGTCTTGTCGTAAGTCACTTCCAGACCGTACGGCGGTATCATCCGGTCGAAAGTGAGTTTTCGGGTCAGCCCGTGATAGAGGTCCCCGTCTTCCTCTTTTTGGGGATACACTTCCTTGACCGGTGTGATTCCTTTGTTTACCACCGCTGCACTGTCGGTTTCAGTCTGGGCAAAGGCGCCCATGGTGCCCCATGCAAGGGCAAGCATTACAAATAACTTTTTCATGTTGATTGAATTTTAATGGGTTGTCATTGATTGTCATTCTGATAAAGCATCAGGGTATAGCCGGATTTGAGATGCACCTTCTCTTCACGCATCTTCCGGGAGATGTACTGCGAGACACCCTGTATGGCACCCTTCCCGAGTTCGGAAAGCAGCTGGTCGCCTGCCGACTGGTTGGTGATGGAGATGCTCGTGCCGAGATTCTGTCCCAAATTGGCGGCAACCTCCTTGACAGCGTTTGCTTCCATGGATCCCGGAATGAAGATGCCTTCTTGTCCGTCATTGTCATACACGGCAAGTTTCACGGGGATGATGGTACCGCCATATTCCACCTGAAGGATGTTGACGTGAAGCCTTTCTCCCTGTATGCGCCCTTCTCCGATGAGCAAGGAGTTTTTGGGAAGGACATGCTTTCCTACACGCATCGGTTCTTGCAGTCTCATCCTCACGCCCTGACCGCTGATTACAGTCTGGTTCCCGTGGATGCAGGCCCGTATGGTATTCCTCACGTCTTTTTCATCCCTGTGACCAATCGGGGTATGGAATTTTTCCGCCAATCTCCTTCCCGTTAATGGCACGGAATCCCGGACCGGTTGCGGCAACGATGAAACCACGGGAGTGGAGACCAGCCCGACGGGAACGGCCTTCATGTTTCCATCCCGTCCGGCTTCTTCATCCTCCGGGCGGCTGTCCATCCTTTTGCCGCCATTACCCGGCATGTACTTGGCTGCGAGCTCGTAGGACTTTTCCAAAAGTGCCACCTGTTCCTCATAACCCGGCTGTGCATTCTGTGCGGCAACCGTCTGCTTCAGTTGTTCCACCTCGGCTTTCAACGCCTCCTTTTCCGGGTCTTCCTGCGGTGACTCGTAAAAGTTGCCGAGAGTCCTGTTGATGTTATTGTAGGCGGAGACGGATGAAGAGCGGGCTTCATTCCTACTGTCACTTGCACGTGGACTGCCATCCTTGGTATCCGCATCCGATGACAATGCCACGACAGCTCCGGAGTTTTCATCCGCAACACCTGAGAAGTCTCCCAGTGTACGCATTTTTTCCGCCTGTTTGCGCTTTATGTCAGCCTGCTCATAGGCGGCAATCTTGTCTTCCTCTATGCCGGCTCCTCTCGGGTCAGGCAGTTCGGTATTGAAGCCCGCATTTTTCTCCTCCTTTTGTTTGTCCTCTTCGGACGGTGCGAAAATGAGCCACATCGCACCGAGGAAGAGAAGGAACATCCCGGCAAAAACCAGGTATTTCCTGATTTCCAGCCTCTGTTTTAATTTATTAATATCATTACTCATTTTCTTTCTGATTGAATCGGTTAAAAAACTCTTCCATCTCTTGCACCCTTTTATCCGGGAGTGTATCGGCAGGAACGATATCCGGAATGTCCAACGGGGCTATCTCAATGATGTCCCGCTGTACATCTTCCCGCCCGATGTCATAGATGGCGCGGAAAATCAGATAGAAATTTCCGAGAGCAAACAGGACAGCCAGCACGATGACTGTCAACATTCTCTTTTCCGGAGAAAGCCCGGCACACAAACCCCGAAGCTTTTCTGCAACGGTTTCCTTGATTCTTACAAACATTTGTTTCATACATTCAAAATTTTAACGGTCATACACTTTGATATCCCTGTTCTCCACCACACGGAAGGCTTCAAGGATGAAACCGTGCGGATTATTGTCGCTGCGGGTGGAGTTCAGCAGCCTGCCACGTGTGACAAGGCTGCGTTCGGTCACACTCTTCTCCCTAATAATGGAGAGTTTCGCATAGGTCACGACCTCATACGGATAGGTATTGAAATCGCACCTGACACTGTCAATCCCAATCCGCTGGCTCATGTTTCCCGAAATGATCCGGTTGTAATATCCCTGCTCTGCCAAATCCACATAATGGGCATAGGCAGAACGGTCACTGAGGAACATGGCCCGTTGGATATTACCCTCAATCGCACTCTTGTCAGGGGATAACGTAAAGAACAGTTCATGGAACCTCCTGACATGCTCCCTTGCCTCCACCGGACGGTTCTGCTCCAAGTCCTGTGAAAGGGCCAGCATCAACGACTTTCCTTCATCCAGGACATAGATCTTCTCCCGTTGCGCTTCCGCAAAACTGTAAGCCTTCCACACGGAAAAAACCACAAGTAGCGTGCATACACACAGATAGACAATCCCGAACAGACGCAGCTGTCGGAAGCTGGTCTCGATATTCTTCAATGATTTGAATTCCATTCTGTAAATGTTTTATACTGTTATTACTTGATAAGCCTTCCGGCAATGTTTCCCACCGCTGCTCCTGCCGTACCAGCCGCCAGGGAACCGGCCTGGGATGCCCTTTGGTTCACATTCTTGAGGTAGTTGCCTGCACCGCCTCCGGCTTGCACAATCCAGTTTGATACGGTCGGTATGGTGAAATACCCGATGATGCCGATAATGAGGAAAGTGATGTAAACCGCGTTTGAACTGTCGGGGATGAAATCCGGATCGGAAAGCCGCTCGATATCCCTCTGTAGCATCAGCACCTGGATTCTCGCCAGCACACTGCTGAACAGGTCGCTGACAGGAAGCCAAAGGTAGATGCTGATATAGCGGACGAACCACTGGCTGAGAGAAGCTTGGAAACCGTCCCAGCAGGAGATGGCGAAAGAAACCGGACCGAGTATCGAAAGGACTATCAGGAAGAATGTCCTCAGCGTGTCGATGACCAGCGCCGCCGCATTGAACAGGAGTTCCAGCAGTTCCCGGAAGAAATTCTGTACGGCCCTTTTCATGTTGTACATCGCGCGGTCCACATACATCCCGCAGGCTTCTATAGCGTCAAACGCACCCAGCTCGTCCAGCCTGTTGTCAAAAGTCTCCTTGTCGACCAGATAGGCTGTCTCGGGATTCCGTTTCATCGCCTCAATCTCCAGCTTGTCCTTCTGTGCCCGGTACTCGTTCATGTCAAAGGTCTGCGACTCCAATATGGTATGGGTCCCTTTCACGACGGGCGAGAGGATGCTGTTCAGCGTACCCAGAACGAGTGTCGGAAAGAACATGATACAAAGCCCCAAAGCGAACGGACGCAAAAGCGGAAAGACATCCACAGGCTCGGCACGTGCCAGAGCCTGCCATACACGATACGCCACATAGAAAAGCGCTCCCAGACCGGCAAGGCCTCTTGCCACACCGGTCATCTTTGAGCAGAGCGGCATCATTTCCACATACAGATTCTGTAAAATCTGATGCAGGTTGTCAAAATCTATAGCCAACAATAACATAATGAAAGCGGATTAGGAATTACCAATAACGTTCGTTCGGTGAGCCGTAGAGTGCCATCACGCGGTCTAGGTCGTTCTGTTTCTTGGCGCGCAGGTAGGACACCCCGATGTTCTTGTTGGTGTAATACTGTACCAGACTGCGGTTTTGCAACATGTCGTTGTAGCAGCGGTCGATGATATCCATCCTTTCCTTGTCGTTCATGGAAAGCCCGTTCTCGTTGACCACCGTCTTCAAATCGTTCAGCAAATGGGCACTTTCTTCCAGCAGTTTGGTGTATCCCAAAGCAATCGCGCTCAGTTCTTCCGGCGTAAAATACGGGTCGCTGAGCATACGCTCGAAGCTGGTGACATAGATGTCCGTGATATCGCCCACCATCAGGATGGTCTGCTGTACCTTGCGGGCATCACGGACAAGGTTCTTGACCTTGCGAAGCCCGTCGTAATACTCCTTGCCCTGCCGGTAGATTTTCACGGTTTCCTGAAAACTATTCGCCATATTGGTGGCAGTGGAGGATGTGTGAACGATGTTCTTGGCAGCATTGATGATTCCCTGCGCCAGATTGCCCGGGTCGCTCACTACCCATTGGGCTTTCGCTGTGAGGCTGACAAGGAAGCAGCCCATGCACAGCATAAGAATTTTCTTTTTCATGATGTTTCTATTTTTAATTGTGAATAATTCTGTTAAAAGTCAGATTCCCATTTTCCGCCCTTTGGACGGCGGGTTCCGGAGGATGGTCCGTTGCGCCTGTCTCGGTCGGTTCTCTATTCCGGAATTCTCCCTCTTGCGTCTGATGGAGGCGAAGAGTTCGTCTGCATACGGCCTGCGTCCGGTCATTCTGACGAAACGGGCATCCAGCTCCCGGTAGGCTTTCTCTGCCTGACACGAGCGTTCCGTCGCGGAAACGTTCTTGTCTATGCCGTACTTGGCGAGAAAGTCAGGACTGATTTGCAGGATGTCGTGAACCACATCCGGTGAGGCCGCAATCCGTCCCAAAATCTCCAGTTCTCCATCCAGTCTTTCCAAATAGAAATCCGGCAGACGGACATCCTTGATGCTTTCCGCAGCCTTTTCCGCATTCCTGCATAGACGGCTTTCCAATATCACCCCCTCATCATATGCCGATTCCGGCCCGGAACGGTTCAGCCTGTCAAGCCTGTCATAATCATCCGCAAGCCCGTACCTGAGTGCCACATACCGTGAAGGTGGCATAAGATGCACGGCCAGGTTGCAGAGTTCCCACATGTCGCTCTCTTTCCGATGGAAGTCCAGAATCCGGACAGATGACCGCACTTCTTGCGGTGACGGACGTTCCTGCTTGCTTTCCGGATTTTCCTTCGAGTAAACATCCTGCATGAATGTGTACATGGCAAGCATTCGGTGGACAGGGACGGCTTCTTCAGGTCTGATATCCATAAGCCGGGAACCGTTCTTCTCCATGAAATAAGTATCTTTCAATGCCTCCATCAGTTCCGACCTGGCCGTTTCCGCCGTTTTTTCCGGTGTTGGGAACAGGTACGAGGCTGACAACAGGCAGGAGACTTGGGTAATCACATCCTCCGACTTCCTGTACTGCCTGACCAGTTCCGTCAGCTTCCGGTACTCTTTTTTCCGGACAAGTACCCTTGTCTGTTTCATCACTTCCGTCAACTCCTTGAGGCGCGGCTCGTCCAGATAGCGGCGCTGCTGTTCTTTTATCCATTCTTTCATTTCCATGATTCGTGATTGTTTTTCGGTTTTCATGTGATTCCAATCCCTTTCACCTGGCTCCGCTTGCTATCAGCCAACTGCCTGATGGCAAGCTCTATATTGCCTCCGAGTTTCTCCGTAAGCCGCATCAGCTCAAGTTTTTCGGTCTCTTCAGTGGTGTAGCACATATATTCTTCAAGCGACACCTCGGTGGCATAGACTGCTGACTGTGAGCCTCCGAGACCAATCCACACTTCCTTGTACTTTCGGGAAGGATTGTTTGCCATGTTGATGGAAAGTATCTGCGCCCGCTCCTTGTCGGTCAGACCGAGCAAGGTCTGGATCTCATCGAACTTGTTCATATACTTGCGCTGGTCAAGGAGAATCTTACAGTCACTATTATTAATGATGGTGCCCTTGACAATCGGAGAAGAAATGATGTCCTCCACTTCCTGGGTCACGACCACGGCCTCTCCGAAAAACTTTCGGACGGTCTTGAAAAGGTAGCGGATATAGTTGCTCATATTGGCGGATGCCAATGCCTTCCAGCACTCTTCGATAAGGATTATTTTCCGGATACCTTTCAACTTGCGCATCTTGCTGATAAAAGTCTCCATGATGATGATGGTGACAATCGGAAGTAGCACCTTGTTGTCACGGATATTGTCCAGCTCGAAGACAATAAACCGTTTGCCAAGCAAATCAAGCTGTCTGTCGGAATTCAACAGGAAGTCATACTCGCCACCCTTGTAATAAGGTTCCAACACATTCAGGAATCCCCACACGTCAAAATCCTTCTCACGGGTTCGCTTCTCTTTCAGGATATCCTGATACTCGTCACGGATAAACTCATAGAAGGTATCGAAGGAGGGTTTTATGCTGCTATCCCTGCGGATTTTCTCCAGAAAAAGATTGACCGCATTGGATAGTGCCACCTCCTCGGCACGTGTCGGCGGCTCGTCGTCACGCTTCCACAGGGTAAGGATAAGCGTCTTGATGGACTCTTTCTTCTCGATGTCGAAAATTCCGTCTTCCACATAGAAAGGATTGAAGGCGATGGGATTATCCTCCTCGTAGGTGAAATAGATCCCGTCCTCGCCGTGTGTCCTCGCGTGGATCAGGTTGCACAGCCCCTGGTAGGAGTTGCCCGTATCCACCAATAGCACGTGTGTCCCTTGCTCGTAATATTGCCTCACCATATGGTTGGTAAAGAAGGACTTGCCCGAGCCGGATGGGCCGAGGATAAATTTGTTCCTGTTCGTGATGGTGCCGTTCTTCATCGGCAGGTCGGAAATGTCTAGATGGACCGGCTTTCCGGTCAAGCGGTCCACCATACGGATGCCGAACGGAGAGAGCGAATCCTTATAGGAGGTTTCCCCGATGAACAGGCACAGGGCCTGTTCGATAAAGGTGTGGAAACTCTCCTCGGACGGGAAATCTCCGGCATTGCCGGGTATTGCCGCCCAGAACAGAGTCGGCACATCCACCGTGTTGTGGCGCGGTTTGGCTTCCATCAACGCCAGCTGGCTGCCTACATCGTTCTTGATGCGCTTCAACTTTTCCCGGTCATCGCTCCAGGCCATGACATTGCAGTGTGCGCGGATGGAGGTCAGCCCCTTGCTGTGCGCCTCGTTCAGGTACTCTTCAATCCATTCGCGGTTGATCTGGTTGGAACGGCTGTAACGGGAAAGCGAGTGCATGTTCCGTGCAGTCTGCTCGAATTTCCTGAGAATTTCCGCCGAATCATCAATGAAGAGGTACTGGTTCACCACATGGTTGCAGATAAGCAGAATGCCTATCGGTGCGGCAAAGGACAGCCGACAGTCGCTCCGGTCTGTCGAGAGCCTTTCATACCGGCAGTCGGTTGACACGTTCGACGGCAGGTCTTCCGGATCGGAAAGCGTATGAAGGCACAGGTAGTTGTCGCCCACCTTCATTTCCCCGGCACCGAGTGACAGATCCTGCAAGCAGGTAGCATCTTCCTGCGACATGGAAAAATACTTCTCGATGATGCCGGCGGAATTTTTGCTCCCGATGATTTCCTCATCCGTCAGGCGGATGATACGTAGCAGGCCACTGTCGTTCACGATGCGTTCGAATTGTCCGCAACACTCCATGAACCGGGTGACGGTTTCCTTGTCCTGCATTTCCTTGGGGATAATGAATCCCCTTGTAAGTGCATTGAAACTGCTGGTCGTCCGGCTGTGTTCCTTCGTGGTTTTCGTAAGGAACAGGTAACAGGTATGCTGCAAATACGGCCGCTCGTTGAAATGCCGCTCGAAACTGCGGCTCAGAAAGCTCAGGTCTTCCTTGCAGATATCCGGCTTGTATCCCTCTTCGATGAAGAAGTCCTGTTTGTGTACGATACTGTAGTTCGGCAAAACCTTTACCGCTTTTGCCCAGGTGGAGTGCATGGACTCGTACTCGGCACGTGTCAGCGTGAACAGTTCCGGCAGTTCCACCCGGTATGCCACGGTAATGTCCGCATCCTTGCTGATGATGCAGCCGTTCTCCACGGCCAACAGTGGGAACTTGCTTTCCAGCGTGGCTGTTTTCATTACGTTTTTCATGCTTTTCTGTTTTTAATGGTTGGAGAAAACAACCGGAGGAACTTTCTCCGGCTGATGATGTAGCGGGGATGGCTGCGCAGCGCATGGAGTTTCATAAGGCCCCATTCACCGTATTTCGAGTTCATCCTGAAAGTGACCCAGACCAGTACCGATGCGGAAACGACCCCGAAACCGATGCAGACCCACTGGTCGATATCTGCCATGTACATGACGACGAAGATTACGAACAACGCGAGCAATCCTCCTGCAAAGATGAACAGGTACTGGCTCTTGAGTCCCTTGAACTCCGGGCTGCGCCCAATCCCCTTGTTGACATTGAATTCCGCCATATTACAGGAAGAATGAGCGTAAGATGGTGGCGGCGACAATCAGGAAGATACACGCACCGAACCAGCTGGCGGCAGTCTTTGAGGTATCCGGGTCGCCTGACGAGAACTTGGAATAGACCTTCACGCCTCCGATAAGGCCGATAACGGCACCGATGGCGTAAATCAGCTTGGTGCCGGGATCGAAATACGAAGTGACCATGTTGGTAGCTTCCGTAATTCCACCGATACCGTTGCCCTGGGCAAATGCCCCCATTGAAACCAGCAGCGTCATGGCTGCCAAAAAGAATCTTTTTTTCATGTGTCGAAACTTTTAATTAGTGAGACAAAAAATGATTTCGACTGCGAATATATAATGCTTAATTTATTGATTTACAAACTGTACGATATGTGACACCGTATGACATTACGTTACATCGGCAGGGAATTTTCAATCATTCAAAAAGGGTTTTCCTGGCAATATGAAACAGTAAAAACAGGATAAGGAGAAAGCGGCATTTCATTTCTTCCGGCAAAGGTAGCCCCGTGTCCTGAGAAGCCCGGCAAGGCGGCCCTGCGGGCTGGTTGCCGTGAAATAATCATCCTCGCTGCGCTTGCGGTATTTTTTCACGGCAAGCCTTGCGGGATTCCGGACCGGGGCGGAAAAGCCTTCAGGAAATAAAATACCGTTCGGTTTGAATGGATATATGTAAAACAAAAAACAGAAGATAACATGGAAACAAGAAACAATCAGACAGTGGCTTTCACGGGACACCGTAAGGAACGTATTCTGCAAGGGTTCGGAAACGATCCCCGGATACTTGCACAAATCAGGGAAGCTGTGGCTGGAATGGTAATAGAACTGTACGGGCAGGGATACAAGGAATACTACACCGGGATGGCCAGCGGATTTGATATGACTGCTGCGGAGGCGGTCTTGCAGGTCAGGGAGAGATACGAAGGTATCAAGCTCATAGCGGCAGTACCTTTTCGGAAACAGCCCTTGTGGTTTGAAGCGGAAGACCGGCTGTTGTATGCCCGTCTGTTGGAAAGGATGGACCGGGTGGTCATGGTTTCCGAGAATTACCACAAGGGATGTTACCTTCGCAGGGATGAATACATGGTGCGTAAAGCAGATACAGTCATAGCCTATTGGGATCTTGTGCCGAAAGGGGGAACATTCTACACGGTGAGCAAGGCGTTGGAAAGCGGCAAGCCGGTCATCAATCTTTATGAAAGGATGAAATAGCGGCTGTCTGTATTGGAATGGAAAAGCGAAGTGTGAAAGCCGATCGGCCTTCACACTTCGCTTCTTGTATATTATATTATCTATTCCTCAGAACCGGAAGAGAGGGCACGCTGTTTCCTCCGTTCCTCCTTCTTCGCTTTCTGTTGCTTCTTCTTGACCTCCATTTCAGCCATAATCTGCTTTAAGGGCTTGACCGTTTCCGGCTCTTCCCGTTTGAACCGCTTGAAGTAGATATCCTCGATAAACTGCGGAAGCGGGGTTTTCCACACCTCCTGCCGGTGGTTATCTATCTTGCCGAGCTTGTCGGGATTCAGACCCAATTCACGGGCCATCTGCACCTGCCTGTCTGAAAGGCGGTGACGCTTCTGCGCCACCAGCCATTTTTCTAATATCGCTTTTGTCATTGCCATCGTTCATTTTTTTTGCAAAGATAGAGTTTTTGCATTGATTTCTCTTAAATACCTATTTGTCAGCATTATCTTATAGTCCATAATATATAAGTGCCAATATTGGCAGAAATTTAATATGACGATGGAAACAAAAAGAGACAGTTTGGATATATAAATCTCCAAAAACAGGAAAAGGCACACCGATATCACATCGACATGCCTTCTGAAACTATGACAGCAAAAAGAAACAATTAAACGAATTCATCTATATCGAATGCTTCTGTCTTATTTTTTGTATTATCCATTTCTGAAATTTGTGAGTCATCACAAAGCATACTATCAATAAGATTTCCTATCTTCTTTTTAATAGCGGCTTCTTTCCGCATAATTCTGATGATTTCTTCTTCAGATAGATAGATGCGTGGGGCACGAATTGCAGGATTTCTTTTTATGCCGAAAGATTCTGCTTCTGACTTCGGCATTGCTTGTTGTTTTTTGTTTTTCACATTCGATCCCATATTTACATGTATTTATTCCAATCAATTCTAATCTGTTCCAAAGACTGTTTTGGCGTCTCTTTTCCATTTGGCATATTTTCCTTGAGCAGTTTTTCCAATTGGCTTTGAGTACTCAATTCGGTTGCAAAGAACCTGAACAGGTCTGTATCCTGAAGTTGGTACAAGGTTTCGGCTGCATTTCGGATTTTCTTTCTGTCATCCGTCCCCGAAATAAGTACATCAGCGACATTGTTCAGTTCTTCAAAAGTCAGTGCCCTTGAAAAATCCGGGTCAGGAACACACCCGTCATTTGACATAAGTTCCCGTTTTTCCGATTCTGTCAGTCCCTTTTGTGAAGAGAAACCATCTATCACATCATCCGGATCTATATCCTCATCTTCCTCTATAGGCTCTTTCTTCATAGGTTCAGAACGTGTGGGAGTTTTTCTCGCAACGTCCGGGTCTTCAAGATAGACTATTTTTGTCTTTCCGATAACTTCATTGTACTCGTCCAGTGGATTCGGCTGCGTTTCGGTTTTCTCTTCATGCCCGACTTTAAGGATATCCTTCTCCGCTTGTGCGATCCACGCTTCAGCCTTGTCCAGTCTTGCCCTATACCGGGCTTTCCTTGCTTTTTCCGCCATCCGCTTTTTGCGTGATTTCCATAACCGGATACGTGCAATACGCATATGACGAAGCTGACTATCCCAAAAATTATAAACTTTCGGACTGAAAATGAACATCCATACCTTATATAATATGTAGGTTGCCGACAGGACTTTTACTGAAAAATAAATTAATGTTGTTTCCATGACTATTGAATTTTAGGGGGTGAAAAACGGTCTTTATACATTCGGGTGATTTCCTCGATGTTGAGTTCTATATGCTCGGCGATGATGTTACTGATATAGCTCGCAATACTTACTTCGGGAGCTATCACATGGAGATAATTCTTTATCTCGTCGTACAGCTTGCGGTTCAGGTATACCTGGATGCGTCCGGGCATGGGGGTATTCACCAGATACTTCTGACGAAAGTTACTGTCACATTCGGGCATATTGCAAGGTTTGGGATTTTTCCGGGCAGTTTCTTTTTCCGTATCCTGCCTTTCATTGTTTTCCTCTTCCGGAACCTCAACCACTATGATATCCTCGTTCTCGATGGCATCAGGAATGTCACCGACCATATACCCCCTGATTTTTTCTTCATTCACTTTTACAATTTTCTTTGCCATATCTCAATTACAGGTTAAATTTTACAATCAGTTCGTTTGCCAGTTCCTGCAATCCGCTGCCTTTAAGCTGTCCTGCCGGCGGGGGAAGGAGTGAACATCGGAAATAGGTGCGGGTCCGGGATGAGAGTTCCTTGTCATAGCGACAGAGATCGGGAATCATTGAATCCAGAATTTTCAACCCCTGTTTCTTCATCAGTGCCATATAATTGTCAAGCACTTCGGTATTGCTTCTTTTCTTGACCTTGGTCCAGAACAGGAACACGTCTTTCAAGGGAATGTTCTTCCGGTTTTCCGCACACTTCATAACACTTTTGGCAAAGACAAAACTGCTGTCCATAACGAAATTGTCAGCGGCAATGGGGGTCAATACATAATCCACATTGAAAATGGTCTGCAAAACGCCGGATATGTCCATAGACCCCGGCAAATCTATGAAAACGATATCAAAATCTGCTTTTGCCGCCAACTCTCCGGCCACCTGGCGTGCATTCTCCGGCTTTGCCTGCCTGATAGGATAAATCCTGCATCCCCTGAGCCTCTGTTCCTCCAGCAACACCATGTACTTTTTGTTTATCTCCACCATCTCCATGTCCCGTTCCCTCAGATTGAACAGGCTGCGCTGGGTGGCGTCACAATCAACGATAGCCACATTCTTGCCCATCGAATAATTCAGGAGACTGGCAAGTGTTACCAACATTGTACTTTTGCCGACCCCACCTTTCTGGTTGCTGACCGCAACGAATAACGGATTCTTCTTCATAACTGAACTTTTTTAATGGTTTATTACACTATTGTTTTACTTGTCTGTTGTTTGCTTTGTGACAAGGTTTGTTAGTGATATGGTTACTTTGTGCTCACCAACCGGCAAACCGACCAACCGATAGTTATCTGCCCTAACAAAGCAAGTAAACAATTACTGCCCACCTGTTGCAACAAGTGTTTTCGCTAACCGACAATACAACGGACAGTCACTTGATTATTGGTTTGTTTTACCGTTTACGCTGCAAATAAAAGGGTATTTTTTCATACCTGCACTATGTTTTAAGGGAGGTGACGACCTGTGTCATCATTTGTCATCACGTTACATATAACCCGCTATTTTACAACAGGATAAACCGCCATAACTTTGCACCGACAACGGAACGGATACCGCTGCGGAGGTTTCCCGAAGCCGAAGAATGAGGCTGAAGGTCAAAACTTAATTTGACGAAGGAAAATTCATGTTCAAGCGAACATAGCAAGTTGTGTTTTGAGGCACCCGAAATAAATTCTGGCACTCAAAACAACTTGCCGCTCGCCCGACGGCTCGGGAGGGATTCACTCCAAAGTCGTGAATCCGGGACGGAAAATCAGAAACAGGAAACATCAATGCGTATGGAAGAAAACAGAAAGAAAAAATCGACAAAAGGTGTGGGGCGGAAGCCAAAATCCGACCCTGCCGTGCACCGTTATGTAGTACGGTTGAACTCGGAAGAGAACGGGCGTTTCAACATCCAGTTCCAGAAATCCGGATTGAAAGAGCATTCAAAATTTATCAAGGCGATGCTTTTCGGACACGAAATCAAGGTGGTTAAAATCGACAAGGCAACGATGGACTACTACATCCGCCTGACCAATTTCTACCACCAGTTCCAGGGTATCGGCAACAATTACAACCAGACGGTCAAGGCGGTCAAGACCAATTTCGGGGAAAAACGGGCATATGCCCTGCTCCGAAATCTAGAAAAGGCGACCATAGACCTGGTAGTGCTGAGCAAGCGGATTATTATGCTTACCCGCGAGTTTGAAGAAGCCTACCTTATCAAAAGGAAAAGGGAGGAAGGATGATATGGTGGCGAAAATCAACAGAGGCGTTTCCCTTTACGGAGCAATCGTCTATAACCAGCAGAAAGTGGATGATGCCACGGCACGTATCATTTACGGGAACCGCATGATTACCGATGTCACGGGCAATCCTGAACAGGTCATGCGGCAGACGATATGGGCGTTCGAGAATTACCTGCTTGCCAACAAGAACACGGAGAAGCCCGTACTGCACATCTCGTTAAACCCCTCATTGGATGACCGGCTGACAGACAGCCAATTTGCCGACCTCGCCAAAGAGTATATGCAGAAGATGGGATATGGCGACCAGCCCTACATCGTATATGTACACGAGGACATCAGCCGCAGGCACATCCATATCGTATCCACTTGCGTGAACGAGAAAGGGGAAAAGATTGACGATGCCTACGAGTGGAACCGCTCGATGAAAGCCTGCCGGGAACTGGAACGGAAGTTCGGCCTGAAACAGGTGGAAGACAAGCGGAAGGAACTGCTGGAACCGTATCTCAAAAAAGCGGACTACCAAAGCGGTGACGTGAAGAAACAGGTATCCAATATCGTCAAGAGCGTATTCGGTACCTACCGTTACCAGTCTTTCGGAGAATACAGCGCGTTGCTTTCCTGTTTCAATATCGAGGCGAAGCAAGTGAAAGGCGAATTTGGTGAAGTACCCTATAACGGTATCGTCTATGCCATGACAGATGATACGGGAAAACCGGTATGCACACCCATCAAGTCTTCCCTTATCGGTAAACGCTACGGTTACGAAGGGTTGGAAAAACGTATCGGTTACAACGCCCGCGAGTATAAAGCAAAAAAATGGCAACCGAAGATACGGAACGAGATTGCCCTTGCCATGCACGGCTGCCGTGGCAACAGAGAGGAATTTGTCCGTCTGCTTGCCGACAAAGGCATAGACGCGCTGTTCCGTGAAAACGATGAAGGACGCATCTATGGAGCGACCTTCATCGACCACAAGAACCGCGAGGTCTATAACGGCTCCCGACTTGGCAAGGAGTTTTCGGCGAATGCCTTTGAACGGCTCTTTAATAATCCTGACAACATCCCCAATGTGGATGTCCACATGCCGGACATCGGTCTGCAAAGCGGATTCTCCTCCGATATGGAAAGCGCCATCGAACAGGCTTTCGGTATATTCGCCATGGAACAGAACGGTCCCGACCCACAGGAAGAGGCTCTTGCCCGAAGACTGCAACGTAAAAAGAAGAAGAAACGCCGCTCACGCGGAATTTCCTAATTACCGATTTTTCTAATATTAAAATTAGTTCATTATGCAACAGGAAGATGATTTGAGAGGACTGGCCAAAGTCATGGAATTCATGCGAGCTATCTCCATTGTGTTTATTGTCATTCACGTGTACTGGTTCTGCTACCGGTCATTTGTGGATATGGGTATAAATATAGGTGTGGTCGACAGGATACTGCTCAATTTCCAACGGACGGCAGGACTGTTCAGCAACCTGCTTATAACGAAAGTATTTGCCGTCATATTCCTTGCCCTCTCATGCCTGGGTACCCAAGGAGTGAAAAATCAGGAGATGACATGGAGCAGGATATACGCCGCTTTCCTTTCGGGATTGGTGCTGTTTTTCATGAACTGGTGGATGCTTGACCTGCCATTCAGCCCGACGGCCAACGCTGTCATATATACGGTAACACTTACCGCAGGATATATCCTTCTCTTGATGTCGGGTATGTGGATCAGTCGTATGCTGAAACACAACCTTATGGAAGATGTCTTCAATACTACCAACGAGAGTTTCATGCAGGAAACAAGGCTTATGGAGAACGAGTATTCCGTCAACTTGCCCACGAAGTTTGTCTATCAGGGCAAGGAATGGGACGGATGGATCAACGTTGTAAACGTTTTTCGTGCGTCCATCGTACTGGGAACGCCCGGTTCGGGGAAAAGCTATGCAGTGGTAAACAATTACATAAAACAGCAGATTGAGAAATCCTTTGCCATGTATATTTATGATTACAAATTTCCAGATTTGTCCGAGATTGCATACAACCATTTGCTTAAGCACAAGGAGCATTACAAGGTAAGACCGGAGTTCTATGTCATTAATTTTGACGATCCGAGGCGCAGCCACCGCTGTAATCCTATCAATCCCAAGTTCATGGCGGATATTTCCGATGCTTATGAAAGTGCCTACACGATAATGCTCAATTTGAACAAGACCTGGATACAGAAGCAGGGTGATTTTTTCGTGGAATCACCGATTATCCTGCTCGCGGCAATCATCTGGTATCTGCGAATTTACAAGGACGGCAAGTATTGTACCTTCCCTCACGCGATAGAATTCCTTAACAAGCCGTATGCTGATATTTTCACGATTCTCACCTCTTACCCGTCCCTCGAAAACTATCTTTCCCCCTTTATGGATGCCTGGCAGGGCGGAGCACAAGATCAGTTGCAGGTGCGCCCATAAGGGCATATAATAAATATAGCTTTGGCAAGCTATTAGGTTCGTGTTCTTTGAAATAATAACCTATCACCAGCCGACTTATCCATTCAACGAAAGACGATGGGGAGTGTAGCATGTCGGCAAAGCCACGAGTGGACTAACTGTCAAGTCTTGACCGAGTGGCGAGGTGAAACGATAGATATGAGGATAAAGCCTATACTGGTTGAACGATAGTCCGAGCGGCTCGATGATTAAGCCTTAACGGAAGACAGTTACAGACGTTATGCTGTGGCACCCAACTTCTCCTTGCAGGTCGATTGGGCAAAAGAACTTGTCACAGAGCAACTACATAAATAGTAAAGGACGAAAGTCGTATCCGACAATCTATCAAGCCAAATAGTTATTATATGTCTAAATGGGGATTGCCTAAGTGGGGCAACCCATATGGCAACAGAGCTTCCGTAGTAGTCCGAGCAAGGGAAAACCTTGTACATGGCGAAGGGAAGCAGCCATTATCGTTTAATGTTAATTTTGGAAAATGTGAGAGACATGAAAAGAAATCCAGAAAAGATATTAAACAGTCTAACACAACATAGTTCCGACTTGGAATACAAGTTCGAACGTTTGTATCGGATACTGTTTAATGAAGAGATGTACTACATAGCCTACCAACGCATATATGCCAAACAAGGCAATATGACAAAGGGAGTTGACGGAAAAACCGTTGACGGCTTCAGTATATCCCATATTGAGCAGTTGATTGATACGCTCAAAAACGAGACGTATCAGCCTAAACCCTCACAGCGAGTTTACATTCCGAAAAAAAACGGAAAGATGAGACCGCTGGGTATTCTGTCATTTATGGATAAACTTCTGCAAGAGGTTATCAGAATGATTTTGGAAGCTGTCTATGAGGGCAGTTTTGAAAACACTTCACATGGTTTCAGACCGCAACGAAGTCCTCAAACTGCACTTTCAAGCATTCAAAAGTCGTTCAATGGCACAAAGTGGTTTATCGAGGGAGACATTAAAGGATTTTTCGATAACATAGACCATGAAGTATTGATAGCCATTCTTTCAGAAAGGATTTCCGATAACAGGTTTATCAGACTTATCAGAAAATTCCTGAATGCGGGATATGTTGAAGATTGGGTATTCCACAAATCATACAGTGGTACTCCGCAAGGTGGTATTATAAGCCCTATATTGGCGAACATATACCTTGACAAATTCGACAAGTATATCAAGGAGTACATCACAAAATTCAACAAGGGGAAAAGACGCAAAGATAATCCGATTGCAAAACAACTCGGACATCGTAAAGCCAAGTTAGTTGAAAAACTACGAAACACTATTGATGAAACGAAACGTAAACAATTGTTTGCAAGAATTAGAGAAACAGTCAAAGAACGACTGAAATATCCTGCCGGTGATGAAATGGATGACAGTATCAAACGACTGAAATACATAAGATATGCAGATGATTTTCTAATTGGAGTAATCGGTAGCAAGCAAGATTGTATCCAAATCAAAGAGGACATAAAGCAATTTATGGCTGATAAATTGAAACTGGAACTATCTGACGAGAAAACTCTGATTACCAATGCAAGAAAACACGCTAAATTTCTTGGTTATGATGTCTTTGTACGAAAATCCAATGATACACGCAGAGATAAGAACGGTCATTTGACAAGGTCGTTAGACCACAAGATAGTACTATATGTGACTACCGAAATAATGCGAAAGAAACTTCTTGAATATGATGCTGTTAAAATTACCGAGCAGAACGGGAAAGAAGTTTGGAAACCAAAAGGTCGTTCATATATGAGATGTCTTGATGATTTGGAGATTATAAGTCAATATAACTCTGAAATCATGGGGTTCTACAACTATTACTCGATAGCAAACAACAGCCCCGTTATTGACTCTTTCTACAACATTATGGAGTATAGTATGTACAAGACATACGCCGCAAAATACACAACTTCCAAAAAGAAGATTATTGCGAAGTACAAGAAAAACGGTGTATTCTCCATACCATACACAAACAAGAAAGGGTATGAGGTCAGACGTGAGTTTTATGACAAAGGTTTCAAACGCAAGGAACTACCGAACCGTACTTTGGATGACAGATTACCTAACACAGTCGCTATAACGGGTGGCAGAAATGGATTAATTACAAGACTAAATGCACGTGTATGTGAAAACTGCGGTGCAACCGATAATCTTGAAATGCACCATGTTCGCAAACTCAAAAACTTGAAAGGTAAAAGTGATTGGGAAATAAAAATGATTTCTCGTAACCGTAAAACATTAGCAGTATGTTCAATATGTCATCACAAAATACATTCGGGAAAGTTAAACTGAATGATAAGGTGGAGAGCCGTGTACGGGGAGACCTGTATGCACGGTTCGGAGGCGAGTGCTTGGAAACCTACCATTGTAACAAATGGCAAGGCGCTGGGTGCTTAGCCTATGGCCAGATAGCGAGTGCTAAAATCCCGCTTTCGAGGATGATTTCACCGCAGCTTTATTGGGTCATGACAGGCGATGACTTCACGTTGGATTTGAATAATCCTGAACATCCGAAAATCCTATGTGTGGGAAATAATCCGGACAGGCAGAATATCTACTCGGCGGCTCTCGGTCTGTATAATTCCCGTATAGTGAAACTGGTAAACAAGAAAGGACAGTTGAAATCCTCCATCATCATAGATGAGCTACCCACGATATATTTTCGGGGTATTGACAATCTGATAGCCACCGCCCGAAGCAACAAAGTGGCAGTCTGTCTCGGCTTCCAGGATTTCTCCCAGCTGACCCGTGACTACGGTGAAAAAGAGGCGAAGGTAATCCAAAATACGGTCGGCAATATATTCAGCGGCCAAGTGGTAGGTGAAACCGCAAAGAGCCTTTCCGAGCGGTTCGGTAAAATCCTGCAACAAAGGCAATCCATCTCCATCAACCGGCAGGATACATCCACCTCCATCAACACGCAGTTGGATTCTCTGATACCGGCATCCAAAATAGCCAATCTCTCGCAGGGAACATTCGTGGGCAGCGTGGCGGACAATTTCGGAGAAGAGATAGAACAGAAGATTTTCCATGCGCGGATTATTGTCGACAGTGAAAAAGTGGCGGCGGAAACAAAAGCCTACAAGAAGATACCCGTCATCAACGAGTTCAAGGACGAGGACGGCAACGACATCATGCAGCAACAGATAGACCGCAACTATTCACGCATCAAGGCTGACGTACTGCAGATCATTGAGGAAGAGATGGCAAGGATAGCCAATGATCCGGATCTGAAACACCTGATTCCGCAGAAGGAAGATGATAAAAAAGACGAATAGAACAAGTCCGCTTTTTTATTTCAGCCTGCAAAGGTAGTCCCGTGCCCGCCTGGATTGAGCAAGGCCAAGCCCTTACGGGTTTCCGCAAAAATCTTCCGCGCTCCGCTTGCGGTATTTTTCCGGAAAGCCTTGCACAATCCGGCACGGGACAGTGATGCAGGCAAGAAATAAAATATCGGCTCACGAGCCGGTGAATGTTTAACTGAATAAAAGAAATATGGCTATGGGCAGAACAAGAGTGGTCAATATCCGCAAGGAAACCTGTGACGTGTACATTGGCAGGGCTGGATATGGCAAGGACGGTTATTTCGGGAATCCGTTCAGACTGGAAGCAACGATGGCAAAAGGCAGTACGCTTGGCCGATACAGGAAATACTTTTATCATCGCCTGAGTACGGATAAAGAGTTCCGCAAGCGGATCGGGAATTTGCAGGGCAAGACATTGGGATGTTTCTGCAAACCGGATCCTTGTCATGGGGATATCATTAAAGAATACCTGGACTGGATGGCTGAAAATGCGAATGAAGCAATCGTCATCGGGCAAATCCATTGGAAAGGATGTGTCTATCCCGTCAGGGAAATAGATGCCGGCAACCATATATTCAGGGTGTCAGTGGAGAGCCTGCGGAATGAACTGGCAAACGATATGCGTAACGGTATATATGAGGCAATGGAAGCCAGCGAAGAGATTGACGGTTACTGTACGGATGAAGAGTTGTGTACGCTGTCAGATACCGATTTGTATAAAATGTATTGTTGAACGAATTATAATGACAAATGAATTATGAGGAAAAGAAGCAATTTCACACCGATGAATAGATTTCATGAGATTATCGACCATTACGGTCTGAAACTGATGGAAGTAGGTGTCAATCACCTGAGAATATTCTCCGAAGGACGGAAACTTTTTGATTATTATCCGCTCCGGATGAAACTCTTCGACTACCGGCAATGGCAACAGTTGACTTACCCGTCTCTCCTTGACGGTACGGACAAATGGGAAACGGAACTTGACGGCATCATCCAAAGACTGCTGGTATCACCGCAATAAACTTGAAAGTATGAAGGAAAACAATAATACACCGCTCGTTTGGAACAACATTCCCGAATGGGCGATTTTTGCATTGGAGTACGGCATTGAAGAAGAATTGTTCCTTACCGATGAAGACAAGGATCTGATAACCCGATTCATCGGTGAAAATTTTCCGAACGGATATACCATGTCGGTGGATTGGGAAGCATACAGAGAGTTTGATGCTTACCCGGCCTTTGGGAAACCATGTAAAACGTATGAAGTGACTTTTATAACAGCATAAACCGATTTGAAATGAAAAAGATAATATTGAGTGAATACAATGCCATCCCGGAAAATTACCGTGGAATCTGGACTGTAGAACGTTGGGACTTGCCAGATTGGGCGGAAATACGAGAAAAACATATCGGCAAGCGCACCATGATGGTCAATGACAATGGCACGTGCCTGTTGGTTGAAGGAATAGGCTTTGAAATCGTGGATGACAGTACATGGAAAAAGCCCGATGAAGTCAGACAGGAAATAGGAGGTCTTTATCTGAAGTTCTACAGTGAGCAAGGATGTGAACCTCATTATGCGGACTGTGTCATCAGATGGTGTGACACACTGGAAACAGTAGAAGTAAGGATCGCTTTGGCTATGGAATCCGACACGGAAAAGGATGACGAGATATTCTTCTACTGCAATAGTCTGGAAGACTTGAAATCATTGACGGACAAAGATGGGGAGGATTTTACTGTTGCCGGATGCCTCGATTTCGGAATATACGAAGAATTGCTACAAACAACTTAAAATTACCGGATATGAAAATCAAATGTCAGGAACACTACGACAAGGTGGCGGAATACGCCAAAAGTATTGGTGACACAACCTTTCAGAATTGCATTGAACGCCTCAAACAATGGGAGAAGAACTCTGGCGGCAGGTATGAAATTGAACTGTATTACGATTTCGCTCCGTATTCATTCGGATTTGCGGAAAGGACACCGGATGGAAGAAACGGCATTGTGGGTGGATTGCTCTATCACGGCAGACCGGATGAGTCTTTTGCCGTAATGATGGAACCATTTCACGGCTGGAGCATACATACATAAAATTTTTATACCACAAGTTAATCTGCAATTGCGTGAAAAACGGTGCAGGTAAAGTCAAAACTCCCTTTCTGATAAAACCACCCCTGTTACAGCTATTTGTAGCAGGGGTGGATTTATATTTTGGGTGCATTATGCACATTGTCCTTACTATTTTTACACACTATTATGCTACATATTATGGTGGATTCATAATAGATTTCCTTCTGTATCTTTAAGGAAATCTATTATATTAATGATTGATATGCCATCTGTATTCACATGAGAAGGGGTCAAACCTCCCACAATGACTATTTTAGGGAATCCATCTTTGATATGACGAAGGGAATTGGTTTCCTGGTCAATTTTTTCTTGAGTGGGCATATCAAGTGCTGATTGTATGTACACACGTTTATCCCCACTATTGCAAATGAAATCAACTTCCAGTAGTTTTCGCATTTTCTTTCCATCATCATTTGTTATTCTCACTTCCACTTGCCCTACATCAATCGAATACCCTCTGATACGCAGTTCGTTATATATGATATTTTCCATAAGATGCCCCCCATCAATTTGACGGTAATTCAGACGGGCATTACGTAGTCCGACATCTTCAAAATAATATTTTGAAGGCGTGTTGATGTAATGCTTTCCTTTGATGTCATATCGAATGGCTTTTTCCAACATAAAGGCATCTTGTAACATTCCAAGATAACTCTGTATGGTTGTATCTGAAATACTATGACCTTTTACGGACTTGAATGTATTTTCAAGGTTTGTCGGATTGGTCAGGCAGCCTATGTTGGAAGCAATAATATCTATAAGTTCACTCAAATCATCATCGTTCCTAATATTGTAACGCTCTTTTATATCGCGTATATAAGTTCCTTGAAACAAGGATTTTAGATAATTTTCTTTTTCTGTTTTCTTTGAAAAAGATACGACTTGTGGCATTCCTCCATAAATCATATAATCCTGTAGGGCAGAAAGTTCATTTGTGTACTGTCCTGCCTTGAGAAATTCCGAAAAACTCAGTGGATGGACTCTGATTTCATACCCTCGACCACGAAATTCTGTTTTTACATCACTGGACAACATTCGGCTATTGCTTCCAGTTACATATACGTCTGTATTTTTAATTTTCAGATAGCTGTTGAGTACATCTTCAAACTCAGGAACAAGTTGTATTTCATCCAATAGTATGTAATACATATCGTTATCTGTGATATGTCCATCGATGTGATCCAATAATCTGTCCGGCTCTCTGAGGTGTTTATTACGTCGGTCTTCCAAATCAACTTGAATAATGTGCTCTTCATTCACACCGTTTTCAAGTAATGATTGTTTGAATAATTCAAATAGAAGATAAGATTTTCCACAACGGCGTACACCGGTAATAATCTTAATCATTCCGTTGTGCATCACACTTCTTAGCTCTTGCAAATATTTATCCCTTGGTATAATCATGTTGCAAAAGTAGTGAAAATTATCAGTATTACGGTTATTCTATTGGAGAAAAATGGGTAAAAGACCAATTTTCTCCAATAGAAGGCGGATATAAGCGAATCCATGTTCATTATTTGCTCGCATTCATTAAAAATGAACATCCATAGATAAGTGAACAAAAACATTTTTTCATGTATTATCGTTCTGCAAGAGTAATCATTTTCTGATTACTTCTGCGAAATGATTGCAATTTTCTTGGGCTAAAGGTACATTTTTCCATATTTCTCTATAAAAATCCATCATAAGCCACGCTTCACTTGTCAAGTCCCTTTAAGAAGATAACTCGGAGGGACGATACCTTCTACGTTCAGGCCTGCGGTTTTCGGGCAAAAAATTCCCTTCGGTAATTTTTCACCCGAAAAAACGTTCCGGTATCGCCGTCCGAGTTGGAGAAACGTTCCGGGACTTAGCAAGCGAAGCGACCTACGACGCATAGGACAAAACCAAGATACAATCCGGCGGCGGTATTTTGCCGACACCTGATGTCCTAATGGATTATGCTGTCAACATCAACCGCACGTAAATTCTCATCCAGTCCTATGGAGTAACAGAAGGAAGCGGGGACTAAAGACAGCTCGCTCTCCACTCTGCATAATACAGTTTCTCTTTATCGGCTTCGTGTCGTTTGCGGCTTTTCCACCCTTTCCCATTTTCCCGTTCCGCCTTTTTTGTTTTTGGCTTTCCCTTCGCGTATTTCTCTCTCTTCTTTTATCGGACTCGGTACGTTTCTCACACTTTTATCCTTGATTCTTCCGTTTTTCCGCCTTGCGTTTTCTCCCTCTGCGGTGAAACGTGATGACATCCGATGAAACGGATAGTACAACGCATTGAGACATAGTGATTTATCAAATTTATGACTATATATTTGCGGTGACAACAACAGTTATAAACCCTAAAAATTACAGTTATGGCAAAGAAAAATGTAAGGGACGAACCCCCAAAAACGCAAGTCACCGAGAACGCCCAGCTGAGCGACATCGTGTTTATCCTCGACAAGATGGAACTGCTTCTACAGGCAATATCCGACATCGACAAGAACGGCAGGTACAAGACGGTTTCGGCAGACAAAAAACACCGGAACTCTTTCCTGAAAATTGACCGATATGCCAGCATGTTCGAGAATTTCCTGAAGAACTTTTGGAGCCAGTTGAAAGACCCGACTCGTTTCGGCATCCTTTCCGTCAAGGAGAATGCGCTGGATAACCCGGAAGTCAGACAGGCAATCGAGGATCTTGCCGCAGGCAGAAAATCAGACGCGGTGGAGGAATTTCTAAAGAAATACGAGATTGTTCCCCGCTCCAAAGAAAACCAAAGTATAAACCATCAAAATCAAGAAGAAATGGCAAAAAAAACTGAGACACAGCAACAGGCCGCTCCGGAAACCGCGCAGCAGCCGAAATACCGCTACAATGAATCCATGATCAACTGGGAGGAACTGAAGAAATACGGGCTGTCCCGCGAGTATCTTCAGGAACGCGGACTCCTTGACCAGATGCTCAGGGGCTACAAGACCAACCAGGTCGTGCCCATCAGCATGAATTTCGGTTCTGCCGTATTGCGTACCGACGCACGGCTGTCACTCCAGCAGTCCGTGGGAGGTCCCATCGTGCTGGGCATCCACGGTATCCGGCAGAAACCCGAACTCGACCGCCCGTACTTCGGGCATATCTTCTCCGAGGAGGACAAGAAGAACCTGCTTGAAACAGGCAATATGGGACGTGTCGTGGAACTGAAAGGACGGGGCGGTGAATACATCCCCTCTTTTGTCAGCATTGACAAGCTCACCAATGAGGTGGTCGCCATGCGTGCGGAAAATGTCTTCATCCCGAAGGAGATTAAAGGCGTAAAGCTTACCGAGCAGGAGCAGAACGACCTGCGCGAAGGCAAGAAGGTGTTCATCGAGGGTATGATTTCCAACAACGGAAAGGAGTTTGACGCCCACATCCAGATCAACGCCGAGCGCAGGGGCATCGAATATATCTTCGATAACGACAAGCTCTTCAACCGCCAGTCATTGGGTGGCGTGGAACTGACCAAACAGCAGGTTGAAGACCTGAATGCCGGAAAGGCCATTTTCGTGGAGGGAATGGAGCGTAAGGACGGGGAGAGATTCTCCTCCTATGTCAAGCTGGACGAGGTGACAGGCAGGCCCGCCTATACCCGCTACAATCCCGACTCCCCGGAGGGCGCACGGGAAATTTATATCCCGAACGAGATCAATGGCGTGAAAATCACCGCCGAGGAGCAGCAACAACTACGGGAGGGCAGGACCATCTTCCTCAATGACATGGTGAACCGCAAGGGCGAGGAGTTCTCCTCGTTCATCAAGGCGGACCTGGAAACCGGACGGCTCAGTTATTCACGCACTCCGGACGGTTTCGAGCAGCGTGCGGAATTCAAGATTCCGGATAAGGTGTGGGATGTGGAGCTTACCCGCAAGCAGCGTTCCGACCTGCAGAGTGGCAAGGCTGTTTTGGTGGAGGGTATCAAGGGATATGACGGCAAGACCATCTCCCAGTATGTCAAGGCGAACTTCAACCAGGGCAGGCTGGACTTCTACAACGAGAACCCCGACCGCAAGCGTGACGCCTCGCAACGAAATGTCGTGGCTGAAACACAGAGGCAGGAACAGGGCAGCCGGAAATCCAAAGGCGCAAGTATAGCATGATGCGTGAATCAAATGAATGTGGAATCCTAAAAGAAAAGAAATATGGAAATGAACAAGGAAAACAACACGCCTTTCAAGGTAGAGGACGTAAACTGGGAGGAACTGGCAGGTATCGGCATATTGAAAGACGAGCTGGAAATGTCGGGAGAACTCGACACGTTGCTCAAGGGGGAGAAAACGAATGTGATACGGCTCAGCCTGGTGCTGCTTGGTGTGGACGTGGTGATGGACGCCACGCTACAGCTGGTGCGCAAGGACGGCGGACCGCTGCTCGAAATCCTCGGCATCAAACCCTTCGGACAACAGTAGCCCCTCCTTATATATAATATGTAAACTGAATGTATAACCGCCGTTTTCCGTTCCACCACACACCGGCAAGCGGGAAACGGCTTGACTTTATCCGAATCATGATAGCAATCATAGCAGAAAAACCGAGTGTCGGTCAGGACATAGCCCGTGTGGTCGGGGCTACAGAAAAAAAGGACGGCTACATAGTGGGAAACGGTTACATGGTGACATGGGCACTGGGACATCTGGTGTCACTGGCCTTACCGGATGCATACGGCTACACGAGAACCGCCGCCGAAGACCTTCCGATGATTCCCGATCCGTTCCGTCTTGTCGTGCGGCAGGTACGCACTGACAGGGGGATGGTGACGGACATCGCAGCCGGCAGGCAGCTCAAGGTCATCAGCGAAGTGCTCGCCGGATGCGAGAGCATCATCGTGGCGACCGATGCCGGACGTGAGGGGGAACTCATCTTCCGGTGGATATATTCTTATTTGGGCTGTACCAAGCCGTTCAAACGGTTGTGGATCTCCTCGCTTACCGACGAGGCCATCCGTGAGGGAATGGCAAGCCTCAAGGAAGGAACCGGATATGACAGCCTGTATGCAGCCGCGGACAGCAGGGCGAAGGCGGATTGGCTGGTGGGCATGAATGCCAGCCGCGCATTGGCGGCAGCCTCCGGTTCGGTGAACAACTCCATCGGACGGGTACAGACACCGACCCTTGCCATGATATGCGCACGCTTCAAGGAGAACCGTAACTTCGTCTCCACACCATACTGGCAGTTGCATATAGTGCTGAAAAGGGACAACGGGTACCGGCAGTTCATCCACACGAAAGAGTTCAAGGACAAGAATATGGCGGAAGCGGCATACAAGAGTATTACCCCCGGATCGGTGGTAACAATCACTAAAGTGAAGCGAGGAAAGGTATTCCAGCAGGCTCCGCTCCTATACGATTTGACAGCCCTCCAGAAGGACTGTAACATTCATTACGACCTTCCGGTGGACAAGACCCTTGCCATCACACAGTCCCTGTACGAAAAAAAACTGGTTTCATATCCGAGGACAGGCAGCAGGTATATTCCGCAGGATGTCATGGCGCACATTCCGGTATTGTTGGAAAAGATAACAGCCATGCCGGAGTTCCGTGAGTACAGAAGGAGCTTAGACCTTTCCGCCCTGAATACACGAAGCGTGGACGCCGCAAAAGTGACCGAGCACCATGCGCTGATTATCACCGGTATCGTCCCTGAGGGATTGTCCGAAGCGGAATCCACGGTTTATACTCTGATAGCTGGCAGGATGCTGGAAGCCTTCTCTCCCCCTTGCGAGAAAGAACTGCTGCTCATGGAGTGCGTATGCGGGGGACTGGACTTCCACTCCCGTTCCACTGTTATCGCCAATCCGGGTTGGCGGGCGGTGTTCTCCCGAAAGGAGGACCGGGAAAAGGACGAGCCGGAAAGAGACGAAGGCACAGCATCTTTTACAGAGGGTGAGGAAATACCGGTCATGGGACATGGACTGTCACAGAAAAAGACATTGCCCAAACCTCTTTATACGGAAGCCACCCTGCTCACGGCCATGGAGAACTGCGGCAAGGAAATCACTGACGGACAGGCACGCGAAGCGGTGAAGGATACGGGTATCGGTACGCCTGCCACCCGTGCCGCCATCATCACGACCCTGCTCAAACGTGACTACATCGAGCGTTCCGGCAAGAGTATCCGTCCGACGGAAAAGGGGCTTTATCTCTATGAATCGGTAAAGGACATGATGGTGGCTGACGCGAAGCTGACCGGCACATGGGAAAAGGCACTGGAACAGATAGAGGGGCGTACCCTCGATCCGGAAAGCTTCATGCTCTCCATCAGGGAATACACGGGAAAAGTGACCGGCGAGATACTGCGTCTCAAATTTCCAGAGCCGTCATCATGCGTCCTTGCCTGCCCCAAGTGCAAGACCGGCAACGTGGTGGTGAAGTCCAAAGTCGCGAAATGCGACCGTGAAGGATGCGGACTGCTGGTGTTCCGCCGTTTTCTGAACAAGGAACTGACGGACCAGCATCTCGAACAGCTTTTCTCTTCCGGTTCCACCCGACTGATCAAGGCTTTCAAGGGCAAGAAAGGGGTGTCTTTCGATGCGGCAATCATTTTTGACGAAAGTTTTAACCTGAAACTTTCTTTTCCAAAATCCAAGGGCGGGAAAGGTAAATGATACCGTCATTCCAATTCCGAGGCAAAGGTAGCGGAACCGCCCGTTTCCACCTGCAAGGTCGGGCCTTGCAGGTTTCGGGGGAAAATCATCCTCGCCCTGCTCCGGTATTTTCCCCGAAAACCTTGCCTGTGGAGGCGGTCCGCATCCTGGCCCCTGAAATTGGAAATGACATGTTTCACCTTTTAATAGCAAATGATCATGAAAGCAAAGGAATGTATCGAAAAACCGAGAACCGGCAAATGGATAAAAAGAATGGCACTGGCCGCCGCAGCCTTCATAATGTTCAGTTATCTTTATTCAAGAGGGATTTCACCGGTATGGGCGGCAGTCGCCATCGTCTGTTTCAGGGGATTCTTCAGGTTCCTCTATAAAATCGCCTGCCTTCTGGTAGCGGCGGCGATACTTTTCTGCATCCTCAGCTGCCTGGTATTCTGATTCCACCGGCATACAATATCGGGAAATGAAACAAATGCGGCATATAAACCACTGCAACACCTTGCAGGACAGGGCTGTCCCAACGGACGGCTCTTTTGGTATCCCATACTTTATGAAGACAAGGATGACGGGATCAGGGACGGAAAGGAAAGAGAGGCATATACAGCCAGTGGCAGACCGGGAACTACAGGGCAAAGTTGGCAAACGCTTCTTTTCGGACGGCAAGGCCGGGACCCTTCGGGTTTCGCGGAAAAATCATCCTCGCCCGGAGGGCTTGCGGTATTTTTCCCGAAAGCCTTGCCTTTCCGGAAGCGTCTGCCGTAAAGCCCATGTAGTTCAACGGGCTGCCAAAGCCCGAGTATCCACAATTAAAATGATAAAGTCATGAATCAAGCAATCATCTCAAGACCGCCGACGGCACCGGTACAGATACCAATGCCGATACCGGCAAGAAGAAAGTACCATGTCCCGGAACCGACCGTCAAATTCCCTCCACGGGAAAAGGGCGGACCCGTACACATCTCCACACTGCTGGACCCGATACTGGAGATAAGCAGTCATCCTGACCGGAACAGGCTGCTGGCGGAGTTCTTCAACAGATAGAAAGAATACGGTTATTCACACTTTAATCCATATAATTATGTTTTTTACAGCAATCAACCAGATGATGACAGAAGGAGTCGACCTGACACTCGTCATCCGTAAAGCGAACGGACAAATGGCGGTATCCGTACTGCCGAAGTCAAACGGGCTGAAAGACGAAGCCCAGAACCACATTATCCCGTTGACCCTCAATGGAGTTCCGCAGGAACTGGATACCGGATTCCTGCAAGCCGTCGCCCGGCCGGTGCAGAAAGCCACGGGACTGATCACCAACATGGCGCAGTTCGAGGCACAGACGGAAAAGGCCGCTTCCGAGAGCAAGGCGGCGAAGGATGCAAAGGCCAAGGAGACGAAAGAGGAGAAAGAGAAACGGGAGAAGTACGAGAAGCATCTCAAGAAAGCTGAGGAACTGATTGCCGCAGGAAACCATAAGGATGCAGTGACGGCTCTCGGACAGGCCCGACTTTATGCCAAGCCGCAGGACCAGAAGAAGATTGACGAGATGCTTGAGCAGCAGAAAAAGGCCATGAACCGGGGAAGCCTGTTCGAGCTGATGGAAGAATCGCCTGCACCGCAACAGCTTCGGTCACAACCACCGGCAGCAACGGCACAACAGTTGCAGCCTGCACCGCACTGTCCACCGCAATCCCAGGCATCAGGACCGGCGGGCGGACAAATTCCTGACGGGCAGCAGCAGACAATGTGGCCGCCACAGCAGCCTGCGCAAAGGCCGGCACCGCATCAGGCTCCCCCACAGCCGCAATACGCCGGACAACGGCCGATGAGCCGCCAGCTCCCTCCACAGCCTGTATATGCGGAACAACAGATTTCATACCGGCAGGAACAGGAGCAAAATCCCGAAGACCTCTATCCGTACTATCAGAGGGGACAGGAAGTCCCTACCTACCGCCCGGAAGATTATGAGGAATATCCCGATTTTCCGCAATCCATGTTAGAACCCAATGTTTCACATTATCAAAGCATTTAATATTATGGCATTAGAAATCAAGGGAATGACACGTTCATTCACATTCAAGAAAGGCAACGGTATGATCACACTCGATGACCCGAACACGTCGGACAGCCCCGAAATGGTCATGAACTACTACTCGAACTTCTATCCGGAACTGACCACGGCAACGGTGCACGGGCCGGTCATCAAGGAAGACAAGGCGGTGTATGAATTCAAAACTACCATCGGGACAAAAGGATAAAAGCAATGGGAAAGGACAATAAAAAACAGAAGAAATCATGTGTACCATTGGACGAACAGCAGGTGGAACGGCTTGCAAGGCTCATCATCGGACAGACCGTACGCAATATCCGTTACAGTACGGACAGGAAAGAAAGGATTACGGCACCGGGGGGTGCCGTTCCTCTTTTCTGAACGCCACGTTTCAGCCAAAACCTTTACCGAGTCTTGTCGTGGAAGATTCCGACGGGAAAAGGCATAATCTCATCACGCGGGAGAACTACGGATTTCTGCGTGACTCCTTCTTCAGATATGCCTATCTGATGGAGAAGGAGGCGGTACATACCCCGGGCCGGACGTTCGGGGAAGGGATCGCAAGGCTGCACGAGGAGATGGATGACCTTGTCGGTGAGGGGCTGAACGTCAATATTGAAGAGCAAGACGGACGGTTGCTGTTCAAGCTCTGGAAAGCCCATCATTGGGGAAAACTGACACTGTATTATTTCCCGATGAAATTCGTGGAGGCTCTCGGACCGGAATTGAGGCGTATCTCCATCACGTTCATCCATGAATTGATGAAGGCAAACGGAATACAGACCGTTCTAGACGAGGACGACACGGAATATGTTCTGACCTGGATTTCAGAGGAAGTACCGGAAGAGGCCCCGGAGGAAAGGAAAAAACGGCTGAGGCTCCTGCACTCCTACGAGAACGGCAGAATAAAGAGGCTGCTCCAAAGGGTGGAACGCAAGTGCTACTACAAGAACCTGCCGAAGGCACTTGACAGGTATAAAGCTCGGAACGACTACGAACGGTCGCTGGTTTCCGCCATGAAGGAGGGGTTACAATTCCTGTCACCGAAACGCGGCATCATGGAATACTGCTACGATCCTTTTTATGAGGAGGAACCGGAGTTCCACCCCATGTACCTCTACCAACAGATACGTGTAATCTATGACAGTTACGATATGGTGACGGACTATCTCGTGAATTGTTACAATTCCCACAGCAGGGAGACCTACGACATCATACCGGTCACGACACTCGCCCTGTCTCCCGAAACGGGAGAGCTGTTCCACATGGATGACTACCCGGAACGCTTTTTCAAATGGGCGGACAAATTCATCAACATAATAATTTGAACACTATGATGGAGACAAACGAACTTACAAGAACTTTGAAGACCCAGCTTATCCCCAAGGCGGCACTGATAGCCTACGCCTCGGAGGATGACAAGAATTTTTTTCTGGAGATACGGGACATAAACGATCGTGGAAACATGGCGGAAGGCAGGCCTATAACGCAGGAATTCATGAACGAGCTTGTAAAGGGATATTCGGAAAGGCATAGCAGCACGCCTTACGGAAAAGTACCGTCCAACCTGATCTATTGCGATTCACGCAAGGGCAGCGAGCGGTATGTATGGTACAATCCCCCGCATAAACGGATGATGTTCTTCAGTCCGGGACTTGAAATAGAGAATGCGGAATACAACCTGCCGGGAGTCGTTTATGAGGCGGGAGAACACGGAATGAGGATATATGCCTACAAGGGTGACATGCCCGGCAAGGACACGCCGCTATATGCCGCGCCGTTCTTTAATGTGACCGGCTCCAGTGTATGCCTGGGTTCTGCCAATATAGACTTGCCAAAGGACCTGACATACGAAAGCCTGCTGCAATACTGGGAAAAGAAATTCTGGCTGACGGAGTTCTCCCATCTGGGAGGTGACGGAAACCCGACCAGATCCAACCTGGTTCTGGTAACGAAAGCAGCCAGGGACATGCCTTTCAATCTCGATGAACTGAAACCGTTGAACAATATGAAACTTAAAGACATACTGACATGAAAAGAGTACATTATACCGACAGTTACCTGATGAGTCCGCAGCATCCGGTAACGGTAAACCTGATCGGAGCGGGAGGAACCGGGTCGCAGGTACTCACCTGCCTGGCACGTCTTGACACAGCTCTGAGGGGACTCGGACACCCGGGACTGTTCGTTACACTGTATGACCCCGACACCGTGACGGAAGCCAACATCGGTCGCCAGCTTTTCGGACCGTCCGACCTGGGACAGAACAAGGCACAATGCCTCGTCACCCGGATAAACAACTTTTTCGGGAATGACTGGAAGGCGCAAGCGGACATCTATCCGGCAGTATTGAAGGATACCAGACGGGACAACCTGGCCAATATCACGATTACCTGTACCGATAACATCAAGTCACGGATCGACTTGTGGAATCTGTTGAGGGCTTTGCCGCAACCGACATACTGCACTTACGAGACCCCCTTGTACTGGATGGATTTCGGAAACACGCAGACCACGGGGCAAGTCGTGCTGGGTACCGTACCGAAGAAAATCAAACAGCCGGCGTCCAAACTTTATGAAACCGTCAATTCGCTAAAAGTCATCACCCGCATGGTGAAATACGCGAGAGTGAAGGAAACCGATTCCGGCCCGAGTTGTTCGCTGGCTGAAGCGTTGGAAAGACAGGACCTGTTTATTAACTCCACACTGGCACAACTCGGATGCGGCATCCTATGGAAGATGTTCCGAAACGGAGTGATCGAGCATAACGGATTGTACCTGAATCTGGACACGATGAAAGTGAACCCGATAATCATATAGACAGGTCAGCAGTTATAAATTCTTTCGCTTGAATGGAAAGAGTTCAGGAAACAGCCTCTCCATTTTGAGTTTTCCATTTTCTATATGGCAAGATATTCTTTGCATTGGCTCTGACACTCCGTTTCAAGTCTTCACGCAATATACAGAACGCGGTCTTTTACTTTATCATAAGTAGATGTTGGAAATTAGTTATACATTAAAATTTCGTTATTGTACTGTAGCTGCTTGTTCTGTACTCAGCTATGTGACTGAGTGCAGGGCGAGCAGATGCGGTGCAAGAACGTGATTTTAAGTATAACTAATTCTTAAGAATAGTATAAACTAATTTTCAACATCTACTTATTATGTCATATTACTCAATACAATGCTTTAGATAAAAATAATTAAAGCGTCTTTTATCAATCAAGAATAGTTTAGCTGGAGATATACATAACAGCTTGAAGTTTTTTGAATTACTTCCTGTTTTTATTCCATATGTTAAACTAATAATTGATTGTTTATGACTAGTGTAAAAGTAAAATTCAGTCCTTCATCCGTTATCCTTAAAGAGGGAACGGTTCATTATCAAATAATTCATCATTGTAAAGTACGGCATATCCGCACCGGTTACAAACTGTTTCCAAGTGAGTGGATTTCTGCTTCCGGTGAAATCAATGTCTCGGCAGGAAGTGGAGAAGGCCGAAAAAGCTATCTTGCCGCATTAAAAAATCAAATTGATAAAGACCTTTTCCGAATAAAGAAATGCATCAACCGATTGAATCAGGAAGACAGCCCTTTCACTGTGGACCGTATAATAGAACTTTACACTGCTCCTGAAGGGAATTGCACTTTCCTTTTATATGGAAAAGAACTGCTGGTAGAATTGAGGCAGATAGGTAAGGTACGCACAGCTGGTACCTATCAGTGTGCCTTGAACAGTTTTGAACGTTACTTGAATAACCGTGGAGATGTCCCGTTGGATGAAATGGATTCCAATCAGATGATAGCTTATGAAAGCTGGCTCAAAGGGAATGGCATCTGCCCGAATAGCTGTTCGTATTATATGCGTAACCTCAGGGCCATTTATAACCGGGCCGTGAATGAAGGGCTTGTTGTTCAACGAAATCCCTTCAAGCATGTCTATACCGGCATAGACAAAACGAAGAAACGGGCGGTTTCCCTCAGCGTGATTCGAAGAATACGGGATTTGGATCTTAATAAGAAGTCTCTCATTTTTGCCAGAGACATCTTTATGTTCAGTTTTTATACACGTGGAATGTCCTTTGTGGATATGGCATTCCTGAAAAAGAAAGACCTCCAGAATGGAATCTTGACCTATCGGAGAAAAAAAACCGGTCAGCAATTGTTTATCAAATGGGAAAAGCCCATGCAGGAACTTATTGATAAATACAATACCTCTGAAACTTCCTACCTGCTACCAATTATTCAGAACAATGGTGTGGACGAATGGCATCAATACCAAAATGAAGCGCACCGTATCAACAGAAATCTGAAACACATTGGCAAACAAATGGGTCTGGGTATTCCACTTACCACCTATGTTGCCCGCCATGCTTGGGCCAGCATCGCTCAAAGTAAAAATGTTTCTTTGCCTGTCATCAGTGAGGCACTGGGACATGATTCGGAGCAAACCACCCGAATTTATCTTGCCTCTTTAGATGCATCTATTGTAGACACGGCAAATAGTCTCATTTTGATGTCTATATAAATAAATACCGAAAAAGGTACATATCTTCTTAAGAGAAGTACATCTATATAATGAACTTGAAAGAGTAGCGATAGTCACTTTATCTTCTTAAGAGAAGTATATTTTGTTTGCAAAAGTACGAAAAAATCTAAAAATCAAGGCATAAAGCGAACTTTTTTTACTACTTATTTTTAAGAATCTTCAACATAATGCGTAAAATGAAAAACAATCATCCCCATATATCCTCTAACATGACTTTGTTTATCAAGTTATTATCGCTTTATAACTAAAAGATGTACTTCTCTTAAGAAGAGTAGTATGTTTTAGTATAAGTGAACACTTGCCTTTTAGAATAGCGATGCAAGGGATGATTAAAGGAATAAAAGATTCCTACTTTTGGAAAGTATTTTGTAACTGCCTGATTATTAACAAATAGAATAATCGTGCAGGATTGGTGATATTTGCCTGAACTAAAGTATATCAATGGGAAATACTGAATACGCACAATGGTATGTCATGCGTGATTTAAAACGGTGTAATGCTAAAAAGCCGGCATACAAACAACTGCAAGAAGCAGGAGTAAAGGTATTTGTCCCCTTGAAGTGGCAAATCATTTTGCAAAAGGGTAAAAAGGTGCGTGAGAAAGTTCCGGTCATTCAAGATTTACTCTTTGTTTATGATTCCCGTCAGCATTTGGACTCCATTGTGGAAAGAACCAAAACGCTTCAATACCGTTGGTTGCGGAATACGTTTCGGGAACCTATGACTGTGTCAGATTTGGAAATGGACAGATTCATGCAAGCCGTCAGCAGTTCCGATTCACCCAAATATTATTTGCCGGAAGAGATAACCCCTCAGATGTGCGGACGTAAAATTCGGATTATAGGAGGCTCTCTCAACGGATATGAGGGCTGTTTGCTTAAAATACGAGGCAGCAAGATAAAACGCTTGCTTGTCGAATTAAAGGGTTATCTCGCTGTTGGTGTGGAGGTTCTTCCTGAATATATTCAATTTGCCTGATACGATATTTATGACTGTTATTTCAAATGTAATGGACAATCCTAGAGCCTTTTGGGTTGTCAACTCCTTGTTTGTATTCGCCTTGAGCGTATTTTGTGCCGGCGTCTTGATTCCACAAATCTTGTTGATATCATTTCGTAAGCGTCTGTTTGATGTGCCTGATGAACGGAAGATCCATCAGGGAGTAGTACCCCGTTTAGGAGGGATAGCCTTCAAACCGGTTGTCTTTTTCTCGGTGGCACTTGCTTTGGGACTCAGTATGTTGTTGGGATACGGTCAGCTTCTTGGTAATATCGGCAGTGAAAGCCGCCCGTTGGCATTCGGCTTCTGTACCATTATGATGCTTTATTTGGTTGGTATGGCTGATGACCTGATTGGTATCCGTTACCGTGCCAAGTTCGCCATACAGATTATTTGCGGATTACTGGTCATTGCAGGCGGGCTGTGGATCAATAACCTGCACGGTTTGCTGTTTATTCACGCTCTTCCTGAATGGATTGGATACCCCATTACCTTATTCGCCGTGGTATTTATTATCAATGCCATCAATCTGATAGATGGGATAGACGGATTGGCTTCCGGATTGTGTGGAGTGGCTATGCTTTTTTATGGATTGGTGTTTTTTATAATAGGCGAATACATTTATGCCCTGCTCGCTTTTGCGACACTTGGAGTGCTCGTCCCCTTTTTCTATTATAACGTATTTGGAGATCCTACCAAAAAGAACAAAATATTCATGGGTGATACCGGTAGCTTGACGATTGGTATGATGACTTGCATTTTAAGTCTGAAACTGCTTAACGGGTTTCCGGTATATCCCTCTATGCAACAGCCTAATGCTTTCTTTTTAGCCTATTCACCGCTTATCATTCCCTGTTTTGATGTGGTACGGGTTTATTTGCACCGTGTGCGAAACGGAAAGAATCCCTTTTTGCCAGATAAGAACCATATCCATCACAAAATGCTTGCCATTGGTATGAAGCAGCGTACAGCCATGATTACCATTGTGCTTATATCCGTCTGTTTTACCCTGTGCAATATTTTGCTTTCACGTTATGTGGATGTAACCTTGCTTTTTATGCTGGACATCATCATATGGACTTTGGGTAATCTATGGTTAACCCGTAGAATCCGGATTGTTCGTTCGAAACTATAGTTTTATTTTTATTTATATCAATATGAATTTTTGCAAAAATTTAATTGGGGTAGTATTACTCCTGTTTTTAGAAGCTTGCTCAACTTCAAAAGAAGTCGCTTATTTTCAAGATTTACGTCCGGGCGAAAGTGAATTGGCACTTACTGCTCCGGTAGAGATTAAGATTCAGCCGAAGGATAAATTGTCTATTGTGGTAAACAGTCAGGACTTTCGTCTGAATAATTTGTTTAATTTACCTGTTGTTTCACAACAACTAGGTATGGAGGGTTCTTCCAATTCCAATCGGGGGGTGTCTGGTTATACGGTTGACTCTAAGGGGAATATAGATTTTCCCGTATTGGGAGAAATCCAGGTATCTGGTATGACCCGTGAAGAAGTGGCTACCCATATAAAGAAAGAGTTGCAGTCGCATGATTTGGTCAAAGACCCGGTTGTTACGGTAGAATATATGAATCTAAGCGTAGCCGTGATGGGCGAAGTGAACAACCCCGGTCGTTTTAATATCGACAAGGATAACCTTACCATCCTGGATGCCTTGAGCCAGGCGGGCGACCTTACTATTTACGGAAAACGGGAAAAGGTATTGGTGTTGCGCCAGGAAGACAGGAAACAACGGGTTTATGGAGTCAATCTTTGCTCTGCCGAGCATCTTTACACTTCGCCTGCTTATTATCTGCAACAGAATGATGTGGTATATGTGGAGCCTAATGCTACCAAAGCCCGTCAGTCTACCGTAAACGGGAACAATGTGCGCAGCACCTCTTTCTGGATTTCCCTGGCTTCTTTATTGACCTCCATCGCTGTACTTATCGCTAAATAAAAAAGAGAAATGGCTACTATTCAGAATAAATCAACAGTACAAAATACGCAGGATTTCATTACCATACAGGATTTATTTTACCTCTGTCTCAACAAATGGCACTGGTTTGCCATTTCATTGGCCTTATGTTTGGGGGGGGCGACCTTTTATCTGTTGAGAACCCCATCGGTATATGTCAGAACTGCCTCTATTTTGATTAAGGACGATTCCAAAGGGAAATCTTCTTCTACGGATATGGAGTCTTTTTCCGATCTGGGACTGTTCACGACCAACACCAACGTTTATAACGAGATGGGAACTTTGAAGTCTCCAGACATCATGTGTGAAGTGGTGTCTCGATTGCATTTGGAAATGAATTATCAGACAGACGGACGTTTTCATAAACAGACTGTGTATGGAAACCAACTTCCTGTCCAGGTGGTGATTCCTAATCTTTCCGAGAATGAATCCGCAACTTTCGAACTGCATCTGGCAAAGGATGGTGCAGTGGAATTATCCTCTTTTACACGGAATGGGACAGAAATAGAAAATGATGGTTTTGTGAAAGGCAATTTGAATGACAGTATTCAAAGCCCCCTAGGCCCTATTGTCGTTATGCCATCGGCTGCTTATTCAGGCAAAATAGAAAGTACCATTTATGTAACCCGCCAGTCTTTGTCTGCGGCATCAGCAAGCTGTTCTGCAAACTTGACGATATTCCAGAACGATGAAAAATCCAATATCATCACGCTGTCTTTCCAGGATGTGTCCACCCAACGGGCGGAAGATGTGCTCAATACCCTTATATCCGTTTACAATGAGAACTGGGTAAGGGACAAGAATCAGATAGCGGTCAGTACCTCCATGTTCATCAATGAGCGTTTGGGTGTGATTGAGGGGGAACTCGGCAATGTGGATGATGATATATCTTCCTTCAAGAGTGAGCATTTGCTGCCGGATGTACAGGCGGCGGCAAGTATGTATATGACTCAGGCCAATGAAGCCAATACTGCAATTCGTGAATTGAACAACCAGGCTTATATGGCCCGATATATCAGGAATTATTTGACCAATGAAACTAACAAATACCAGTTGCTTCCTGCCAATTCCGGCATTGAAAATGCAAGCCTTTCCACACAGCTGAATGAATACAATACTAGGTTGTTGGAACGAAATAGCTTGGTGGCACATAGTAGTACCAAGAACCCTTTGGTTCGGGAAATGGACAAATCGTTGGATGCTATGCGAAACGCATTGATTTCTTCTATCGACAACCAAATGGTGGCTTTGCGTGCGCAAATCAGAAGTTTGGAGGCCATTGGTGGTAAAGCGACCTCTCAGATTGCCTCTAATCCGCAGCAGTCCAAATACCTGCTTAGTGTAGAACGCCAACAAAAGGTGAAGGAATCTCTCTATCTGTATCTGTTGCAGAAACGAGAGGAAAATGAACTATCTCAGGCATTTACAGCCTACAATACTCGCATCATCACCAAGCCCGGTGGAAGCATGATACCTACCGCTCCCGTAAAGAAGAACATTCTTTTAGTGGCTTTTGCTTTGGGGCTGCTCATCCCCATGGTCGTCATCTTTATTCGTGAGAACATGAATACTCGTGTTCGCGGAAGAAAAGACTTGGATGGCTTGAGTGTTCCCTTTATCGGAGAGATTCCTTTGGCTTTCCGTGGCAAGAAAAAGACGAAATCGCATGAGGCACATACCATTGTAGTTAAAGAAGGAAGCCGTGACATAATGAATGAGGCTTTCCGCGTCTTGCGTACCAATCTGGAATTCATGATTGGCAAAGACAAATCCTCTAATGTGATTATTGTAACCTCGCTCAATCCTGGCAGTGGTAAATCGTTCTTGACCATGAACATTGCCATGAGTCTTGCCATCAAGAATAAAAAAGTATTGGTTATCGACGGCGACCTTCGTCACGCCTCTGCCTCAGCCTATATCCATTCGCCCGAGGTTGGTCTGAGTAATTATTTAGGGGGACAGGTCGACAAACTTTCGGATATTATTATTACGGATGAGAAACATGCTTCATTCAGTTTCATCCCTGTTGGTACTATTCCCCCTAATCCGACCGAATTGTTGTTTGATGACCGGTTACGGGAAGCAATCGATACCTTAAAGCAGCAATATGATATTGTATTGATTGACTGCCCACCAATTGAACTGGTTGCCGATACGCAAATTATAGAGAAATTGGCCGACCGTACGATTTTTGTGGTACGTGCAGGCTTGCTGGAACGCAGCATGCTTCCGGAGTTGGAAAACATCTATCGAGAAAAGAAATACAAGAATATGTCTGTAATCCTCAATGGGACAGAAGGTGCCGACGGACGATATGGTTATCGATATGGCTACCGATACGGTTATGGAAGCGGTTCTTATTACGGCAGTAGCACCAAGTAATCATGTGGCTGTTTCATCGGACAACAACCCTTTCGCAAAGTGGCATACTCAAAGGTATGACGGATTGCCATAGCCACCTGCTTCCCGGAGTAGACGATGGGGTACAGTCTATGGAAGAGTCGTTGCAAATTCTACGGGAGATGGAGCAACAAGGAGTACGCAGAGTTTGGCTTACCCCCCACGTCATGGAGGATATACCCAACGAAACCTTATCTCTGCAACAGAAGTTCCAAGAGTTGCAACATCTCTATCATGGAATGGTAGAGCTAAGGTTGGCTGCGGAATATATGCTCGACAATCTTTTTGAAGAGCGATTGGAGAAAGAGGATTTTCTTCCTTTGGAAGAAGGTAAACGCTACCTGTTGGTGGAGACTTCCTACTTCAACCCTCCGATGGATTTGCTGACCGTTCTGCAACGCATTCAAAAGAAAGGTTATTATCCGTTGCTGGCGCATCCGGAACGGTATGCTTATATGCAGATGAAAGACTATCAGGTTTTGAAAGAGAATCAAATCGATTTCCAATTGAATGTACCCTCATTGGCTGGACTATATGGCAAGAATGTGCAGAAAAAGGCGGAAGATTTGTTGAAAGTCGGGATGTATGCTCGTATCGGTTGTGATATACATTCGAGGGGTTTTTATCAAAGGTTTTTGCAATCTGATATCCGCAAAAAGAGGGTAACGGAATTAATGAATTAAACAAGTTAAGTCTTATGAGAAATTTGAAGATAGCTGTAGCCGGGACTGGTTATGTCGGGATGAGCATTGCCACCCTCTTGGCGCAACATCATCAAGTGACAGCTGTAGATGTAATACCAGAGAAAGTAGATAAGATAAACAATCGTATTTCTCCTATACAAGATGAATACATTGAAAAGTATTTGTCGGAAAAGTCATTGAATCTGACTGCGACACTTGATGCTGAGGCAGCTTATAAGAATGCAGATTTTGTAGTAATCGCAGCCCCTACCAATTACGACCCGGTTAAGAATTATTTCGATACTTCCCATGTAGAGGAGGTTATCGAATTAGTCAAAAGTGTTAACTCGGATGCAATAATGGTCATAAAAAGTACTATCCCGGTAGGATATACTGAAAGTGTACGGAAGAAGTTTAATACAGAAAATGTAATATTTTCTCCGGAATTCTTACGGGAGAGTAAAGCTTTATACGATAATCTTTATCCGAGCCGTATTATTGTAGGTAGACCAGAAGGTGATACCCGCTTAGATGAAGCAGCCCGCACTTTTGCAGCCCTGTTGCAAGAGGGTGCTATTAAGGAAAATATAGATACGCTCTTTATGGGGTTGACAGAGGCTGAAGCCGTGAAACTTTTCGCCAATACCTATCTGGCTCTTCGTGTCAGTTACTTCAATGAATTGGATACGTATGCAGAAATGAAAGGACTGGATACGCAAGCCATCATCAACGGTGTAAGCCTTGATCCACGGATTGGTACACATTACAACAACCCATCGTTCGGTTATGGTGGATATTGTTTGCCTAAAGATACGAAACAGTTGCTTGCCAATTATGCAGATGTACCGGAGAATTTGATAGAGGCAATCGTTGAAAGTAACCGTACCCGTAAGGATTTCATAGCCGATAGGGTATTGAATAAGGCTGGTTATTATGACTATTACAACCGTGGTGATTTCAATCCCAATGAGGAAAGAAAATGCGTAATCGGAGTCTATCGTCTGACAATGAAATCAAACAGCGATAATTTCCGCCAATCCTCAATTCAAGGGGTGATGAAGCGGATTAAGGCGAAAGGAGCGGAAGTAATTATTTATGAACCGACTTTGGAGGATGGAAGTACTTTTTTCGGAAGTAAGGTAGTGAATGAGATGAATGCCTTTAAGATGCAATGCCAAGCTATTATCGCTAACCGTTATGATAGTTGTTTGGATGATGTGAAAGAGAAAGTTTATACAAGAGATATATTTAAAAGGGATTAAAATATCCTCAAATACCTAAAACGGGCAGTAAACAAAATATGCTTACAAAAAATATAATATTAAAAGGGAAAACTGTATTAGTAACAGGTGTTGCAGGTTTTATCGGATCCAATCTTGCAAAAAAACTGTTGCAAGATATTTCGGACATTAAGGTAGTTGGCATTGATAATATGAATGACTACTATGATGTTCGGCTGAAAGAGGAGAGATTAAAAGACCTCTCTTCCTTTTTATCATTTGTATTCATAAAAGGTGATATAGCTGATAAATCTACAATAGATAAACTCTTTGCAGAATATCGTCCAACTGTAGTTGTCAACCTTGCTGCACAAGCAGGAGTTCGTTATAGCATCAGTAACCCGGATGCATATATAGCGTCCAATCTGACAGGTTTTTACAATATATTGGAGGCCTGCCGTCATTCTTACGACAATGCTCAAACTGGGGTTGAACATTTAGTGTATGCTAGTTCAAGCAGCGTGTATGGTAGTAATAAAAAAGTGCCATATTCCACAGAAGACAAAGTAGATAATCCTGTAAGTTTATATGCTGCCACTAAGAAGAGTAATGAACTGATGGCACACGCTTACAGCAAACTCTATAATATACCGTCTGTTGGATTGCGCTTCTTTACAGTTTATGGTCCGGCGGGTCGACCAGATATGGCTTATTTTGGATTTACGGACAAGTTAGTTAAAGGAGAAAACATTAAAATCTTTAATTATGGAAACTGTCAACGCGATTTTACCTATATAGATGATATTGTGGAAGGAATAGTACGTGTGATGCAGCATGCGCCGGAAAAACAAAATGGTGAGGATGGTCTACCTATTCCTCCTTACAAAGTTTATAATATAGGCAATAACAATCCGGAGAGTCTGCTTGACTTCGTAACAATCCTTCAAGAAGAATTAGTTCGTGCAGGTATCTTGCCTACAGATTATGATTTTGAAGCTCATAAAGAACTTGTCGCCATGCAGCCTGGTGATGTACCGGTGACTTATGCCGATACTACTCCTTTGGAACAAGATTTCGGCTTCAAGCCTTCAACATCACTAAGAAATGGGTTAAGGGCATTTGCTGAGTGGTATAAAAACTATTACGGTTGAAAGGAGCAGTTACGGGGGCGGATTGCTATGGACGACAGATTAGACCAACCGATTTTACCATTTCGTATGTATGACCAGTTTAATTGGTATAAGTTTTTAGATGGAAAGAATATTCACAAAAGAAAATAGTCTTGAGGTTAAGGGAGTGGCTATCCTTCTGATGTTGGCTTTCCATTTGTTCGGTTTTCCTGAGCGGATTCCTGTGATTTCTATTGAATGGATAGGTTCTCCTGTGATAAAAGCGTTTCAGATATGTGTACCTTTGTTTTTATTCTTGGGAGGATATGGTTTAGAATGTGTGGCGGTTAAGAAATCCATTGATAAAAAAATGCTTTGTGATAGAATTAGAAAACTTTATACAGACTTTTGGTGGATCTGTATACCAACGATTGTCATAGGTATGTTGATTGACTACTACCCTATGGATATCTTTAAGATGTTCATGGAAATTTTCGGAATAACATCGGACTATAATGGAGAATGGTGGTTCTTTTCCAACTATCTTGAATTGTTTCTGTTGTTTATCGTTTTTCAGCATTTATTAAATTCTAACAAATATACATTGTCTAAAGCGATAATTACGCTTGTTATATTGCTAATATTCAGTCGTCTTATCGGAGGGTATGTGAATTGGAGGGAATATGGTATATTAGGAAGGCATATTCAAATGATATTGGTCAATGTTACAATCTTTCTTTTGGGGAGTGTTTTTGCCCGATATTCTTTATTCGAGGTTGTAAGAAGGGACTTCGGACACTGGTTAGATCTCCCTGGTATTTCTATATTCCTTGTTATTACCCCTATATTGGTACGTGGATATCTACCACTGATAGGAATTACTGAACTCGTTGTAGTACCAATGTTCTGCCTTGGAGTGGTAAATGGAATGGCGCGAGTAGGGGGGGGTAAAATATTAATGTTTTTTGGACAACATTCGATGAATATGTGGCTAACTCACACATTGTTCATCTATTACTATATGAAGAAGATAACTTTTATTACCGAGAATAGTATTGTAATGTATCTGACAGTAATTGGATGTTCGCTCACGGTATCGATACTTGTTGGTAAAATAAAAAAACATACTGGTGTGTTGAATAAAAGAATCGATACCTATTTATCATTTAAATAGCGAGGGAATAACCACTTTTAATAACCTATGCTCTTTAGGGAATAGAATTATAGCAAGTAAATTTAAAATGGTAATATGGCAGGAAGAGGATCGCGTGTAAAGAAAACGATACTTAATGCTCAGGTCAATCTGTTTTCTTCAAGAAGAATTAGTTCGTGCAGGTATCTTGCCTACAGATTATGATTTTGAAGCTCATAAAGAATTTGTGCCGATGCAGCCGGGAGATGTAGCAGTGACATACGCAGATACAACTCCACTTGAAACTGATTATGGATTCAAGCCTTCGACATCACTACGAAACGGGTTAAGGCATTTGCCGAATGGTACAAAAACTACTTTCATTAAAAAACACAAAGAAGGAGGATACAAATCCGAATATATACAGCAATTAATTACTGATTGTTTATGAAATACAAATGTTATTCATTTAAGAATAACTCAGTGATGATTCCTATACCCGAGACACTTAATGATGTCAAGATTCTTATAGGTTCTGATTATTATCGTAACTGCGAAAAAGAAATCGGCTGGGGGGGGTATTTCTGCTACTACTAAAAGGCAATGTACTTGCCTGGTTCAGACTTTGCCAAATAAACACATTTCTTTTACCTATATTTCGGTTGATATATAAAGCCGTTTCACATAAACGTCAGATAGACATGCCTCTAACTACCAAGATAGGATATGGCTTCTATATGGGACATCAAAGATGCATGGTAATTAATGGTTCCACGATAATAGGAAACAATGTTAATGTTAGTCAGTTCCTAAATATCGGCAGTAACACTGGAAAGGCTGCCATCTCTGCGATGGAGCATATCTTGCCCCTATGGTTTGCATAGTGGGTGAGGTTGTCATAGGATATAACAGCATAGTTGGCGCAGGCGCAGTGGTCAATAAAGATGTTCCACCTCAATGCACCGTCGGTGGGGTTCCCGCAAAAGTGATAAGCTCAAATTTCACACAAGAATGGCATTATTATAAACCGACACATTAAAATGCAATAGTATATGGCAGGAAGAGAATCGCGTGTAAAGAAAACGATACTTAATGCTCAGGTCAATCTGTTTTTTTATTTCATTACTTTGGCCTTATCTTTTTTCTCAAGAAAAATTTTCTTGGAGAATCTAAGTGATGACTTTGTCGGATTGACAAGTACACTTCAAAACTTATTGGGATTTCTGAATTTGGCAGAATTGGGTATAGGATCTGCTATTGGTTATGTATTGTACAAGCCATTATTTGATAACAATCACGGCAAAATAAATGAAATAATATCTGTTTTCGGATTCCTTTACAGGCGCATTGGAACTGTAATACTTTTGTCGGGAATATTACTAAGTGCTTTCCTGCCTTTTATTTTCTCGAAATCAGAAGTCAGTATTACGCTCGTTTATTTTGCATATTATTCTTTTCTTACATCATCGCTAATAGGTTATTACTTTAATTACAAGCAGACATTGTTAGGTGCCGACCAAAGGAATTATGTCGTTACCGCTTATTTTCAGACAGCAAATTTCATTAAAGCCATTATACAAATCACATCTGCACTATATACTGAGAATTGCTATTTATGGGTTGCTGTTGAATTGGTATTTGCAATACTCTATTCCATAATATTAAACAGAAAGATCAAATCAGTCTATCCATGGCTGGAATCAGAAGTTAAGCGTGGAAAAAAGTTATTGAAGTTGTATCCCGAAGTGATCAGATATACTAAACAGTTATTCGTACACAAAATAGCTTTTTTCGCTCAATTTCAAACTACTCCATTTATTCTCTATATGTTTTCAACTCTTACGATTGTGGCACACTATACAAATTATACCTTGATAGTAAATCAGCTAATTAATTTTGCCAATAAAATACTTGGAAGTACAGAAGCTGGTATTGGAAATCTTGTGGCAGAAAATAAGGTAGAAAAATCATATAGTATATTTCAGGAACTTACATCGTTTCGATATTGGGTAGCAGGAATAGAGGTGTATGCTATTTACCACCTAATAGAACCGTTTATAATTCTTTGGTTAGGCGAGGAATACGTGATGGACAAATTAGTGTTGGTGTTGATATTAATCAATATGTTCATTATGCAGACTCGTGGTACAAATGATCAATTTTTGAATGCCTACGGCTTGTTTCGTGATGTGTGGGCACCTATAGCGGAAACATCGCTTAGCCTGCTTTCCGCCGTTTATCTGGGATATCAGTGGGGACTATCTGGTGTGTTGGCTGGTATGCTGATCGGTATGATTGCAATTGTTGTATGCTGGAAACCTTATTTCCTGTTTCATTGTGGATTTCATAAGCCGGTAATCATGTACTGGAAGGTGATGGTTTTGCATCTGATAGCTTTAGGTACAGCCTTTTGTGCATCTACAGCCTTGACTGGAAAAATAATTACCATGACCTATGATAATTATCTACATTGGTGCATAAACGCTATGATACATGTGCTAACATTTGCGGTGTCAAGCTTTATGTTGCTTTTCCTGCTTACTCCAGGTGCAAAGTTGTTATTCAATAGATTAAAAGAAAAAATATGAAGGTTTCAATTATCATACCTGTATATAATGTTTCGACCTATTTGACAAGTTGTCTTGAATCGTGCGTAAATCAGACATATAAAGATGTCGAGATAATATGTGTAAACGATGGATCACCCGATAATTCATTGTCAATAATCAAGAAATACCAAGAGGCTGACAAAAGGGTCGTCTGTATATCAAAGCAAAATGAGGGCTTGCCGTTAGCGAGAAAAAGTGGCATCAAGGCAGCTACCGGAGATTATATTTTTCATCTTGATGGTGATGATGACTTGCCCCATAATGCAATCGAGTGTATGATGAAGACGGCAGTGGCTGAAAATGCCGACATAGTTATCGGAGATTATCTTTGGGTGGAAGGTAAACAAAGAAAAGTGATTGACTCCGAGATAAATGAGATTCTCGATTCTCGAAGCTATTCCAAATATTTGTTGGAAAGGGGGCTTTTTAATATATGGGGAAAACTGATAAAGCGAAGCTTATATACGAAAAACGCCATTGAGTTCCCGGCGAAAATAGTCATGGCAGAGGATTTGGTTGCTTGTGTGCAATTGGCGAGATTCGCTCAAATCATTGTTCCTATACACAAAATATGTTGTAACCATTATGTTAGGACAGAGTCGATGAGCCGAACCAACAAGTATGTGGTCGGCGAGTTGACCGATAGAACTATCCATGCAGTGTGTTTCGTGTCGCGATACTACGAGCAGATATCACTTGGCAATGAGTTGAAGTCTTCGATAGATCATTTACTGACTACGTTTCTTTACCAGTATTTATGTTCACCCTATCCGATAAGCCATCATAGGGAAAGTTTGCAATATATAAGGAGCAGGATATCGCCGGAATATATCAAAAATATTTCCAATACTGTCAAAAGAACATCGATACAGATGGCAATGAAAAATTTGGAATTGTCTAAATTAATGATGCGCTGCATCATGCTTTTACTAAAATTGAAGAAATGAACATAGCTTTTTTTCTATTTACATATCCCGGTATCGGTGGGACGGAAACGGTCTCTAATTTGCTTGCTGAGTGGTTTACTAAAAAGGGGGGGGGGAATTGTTGCGTGATTGCGTGGAAACGTGGTGAGCACAAGACTGCAAATAGCTTGACTGACATTTTTTATCTTCCTGATGGTAACAATATCGACTCCGATGCTAATGTTGAAGCCATATTGGAGTATGTGACCAAAAAGCAGATACGAGTCATCATCAATCAAGGCCCTTTCTGGAAAGGTACAAAACGACTGCATACGGCAGGGTGTAGACTGATTTCCGTACTACATTATGCCCCTTCGTTTAGAATCGACAACAACAGGAATGCAATAGACAGGCTGTACAACAACTCTGAGGGGAAGAACCTGTCATATAGAATAAAGACATTGGTACGTCATTCTTTCAAAGATTTTTTTTCCAAAAGGGATTTTTACCGGATTGACGCTCCCTTCTTTCGTGAAGTTCTGGAGAACAGCGATGCTTTCGTCTTGTTGTGTCCTTCCTATGTTACTGAGTGGAAGAATTTGCTGAAACTAAGAGATGACAGGCTACTTCTCTCTATCCATAACCCAATTATTGTGCCCAAAGTCAATGGTACGATAAAGACTGAAAAAATGAAAACTTTACTTTTCGTAGGAAGACTTACAGCATGGGACAAACGAGTCGATCGGTTATTGTATCTGTGGAGCGAGTTAGAATCGAAATATAAGGACTGGAAGTTGTGTGTAGTCGGTGATGGAGAAGAAAGGAAGAATCTCATGACATTAGCAAAAGAATTACAATTGGAGAGAGTAGGATTTGTAGGATACAAAGACCCACGGCCATATTATAGAAACGCAGATGTCCTTTGCATGACTTCAAGTTCCGAAGGATATCCTATGGTGGTTCTTGAAGCTGCTATTTATGGATGTCCTACCATTGCTTACGGAGTTTCTTCGGGTATCAAAGAAATGATAGAAGACGGTGGCACAGGTTTTGTCATCAAACCATTTCAAAAAGAAGAATATCTAACAAAGTTGAGATGGCTGATGGACAATCAGTCAGAAAGAGAAGCTATGGGTAAGAATGCGTATGTAAGGCTTTCTAAGTATGACATAGAAACAATCGGTAAACAATGGATCGCCCTGTTCAATAAAATAAGAGTAGAACAATGAAAGTATCAATAATCATTCCTGTATATAATTTGGAGAACTATATCGCAAAGACTATAGAGTCGTGTCTGAGACAAACGTATGGCAATATTGAGGTGGTCATTGTGAATGACGGTTCGACCGATGGTTCAGAAAAAGAGATTGAGAAGTATCTTGCAGATGAAAGAATAATTTATGTGAAGCAAGAGAATGCCGGTGTGTCGGCTGCAAGGAATCATGGGGTAAAGATTTCGACAGGGGATTATCTGACTTTTGTTGATGGAGATGATCTTTTGAAGTCTGATACAATTGAAAAGAATATAGAACTGATAAAGGCAAGTGAAATACCTATTGATTGGCTGGCTTTTCCCGTTGTAAGAATAGACGAGAACGGTTCTCCTGTCTTGATAACTTGTGGTCGGCTTCAAGACTATCATTACATGAAGGTGGAGGAATTGGATGCCCAAAGTGTCTATGCCCGATATGAGAAAGGATTGTTCCCACCGATCGTATGTAGTATGCTGTTCAGGCGTTCGTTTTTCGACCGGCGGTTTGTAAATGGACGGTACGAGGACACTTATATGTTTCTTGAACTATTGGAAAAGTATCCTGTTGTGTTACTTTCACCTTATGGCGCATACTATTATGTAAATAGAGAAAGTTCATTTATCAATGAGCCGTTTTCGGCAGAAAAATGGGTGGCTTACACGAGAGCCAGGATAAAGTCGATAAAAGTAGGGAACATGCTGTTTCCTGAACGAGTAAGAGAATTTAGAAAAATGAGTTCGTCGATGTATTACAACTTGAAATGGGTGAAGTTTAAGCATAGGCATGATGATAATTTTTCAAAGCCATTACATCTTTTAGAGTCGGAAATACCGGATATTAGGAAAGGGGGAAATATGGCATTGAAGTACTATATGAAATGTGCTGTCAGCGTAATGGGTTCAATCCGTAGAACAAGACGCAAATGAGAAACGATTGTGTAGATTGTTTAAGGGGAGTGGGAATCTTCATCATCGTATGGAGTCATATCTCTCTTGGAATCCTGTTGGATGAAATCGTCAACCCAATTGTCTTGGGTGTGTTTTTCATCCTGTCGGGTATGTTCTATCGAAGTATGCCATTGTACGACTTGCTACGTTCGAAGGGAAAAAGGCTTATCTCCCCTTGGCTGATTTTTGTAGTGATGGGGTATGTCTATCATTGGTTATATTCCTTTGTCGATTCCAAGCCATTCGATTATCTGATGTTGATTGAAGACTTATATATAGGGGATGATTATCGTGCAAACATTCCTTGTTGGTTCTTGATAAGCCTGTTTGAAGTGATGTTAATCTATGCTTTACTTGAAAAGTATATACAGTCGAGAGGAAGGAGGATAGTCGTATTGTTGGTAATATCTATCATTGGGAATATAATGTTGTGTGAAGGCTGGAATTACTTTTACATAGGGAAGACATTGTTCTACATTTCACTATTTGGTGCAGGCAATATGTTTCTAAAACCTTTAAAACGCCTTCGTGGGGGGGGGGATTTTGTTATGGCGGCAACAATATTATTACTTGTAAAAGTTTATGTAATAGATAATCAGTTTGCCGATTATTGTCTTGGTTGGATTGTCGCATTATGTATTACTGTGGGAATCTTTTCTGTTTGTGGTAATATAAAGAATACGAATGTCTTGGCAGCTACGTTGTGCTTCCTTGGTAAGAATTCTTTGGTAATATTATCATTCCATATCTTGGTGCTTGATTTTGTGTGGCGGCTTTTATATCCCTGTTTTGGAACGCCGGGGACAATACTTTCGTTTTTTATATCCATAATAGTTACAACGCTATGTGTGCCTATGATATACGTTTACAATAATATTATGCTATCTAAATTATGGAAGAGAGATGAGTAATAGGAATCTATTGGTTGATGTAGCGAAAGGGATAGGTATCGTTTTAGTGGTATTAGGACACAGTGGGATTGAGTTTGGGCATTACCTGATTTATATGTTTCATATGCCTCTTTTCTTTTTTTTGTCTGGTATGCTTCATAAGGATAGAGGTCTCAATGAACTATTGAGCGTGAAGGTGCCTAAAATGGGAAAAGCTTATTTACTATTTTTTACTTTGTGTACATTAGTCAGCTTAGCACTTAACGGAAGAGGTTTCCTTTATGAGGTCAATGTACTGAACCCGAAAGGCAGCGCAGGCCCACTGTGGTTCTTAATAAGTCTGTTTGAGGCGAATGTCTGTTTTGCGTTAATTCAAAAGTATGCCAACAAGCATTATTTTACGGTATGTTTCATGCTTACCGTATTAGGTTTCATCTTTTGCAAGAAAGGAATTCACTTGCATTGTTTCGTTGATTCAACAATGTCCATAATGTTTTTTTACGGATTAGGGTATGCATTCAAATCGAAAGATAACAAAAGATTACTTTCTATCCCATGGTATATGTCAGCATCGTTTTTCATTATAATGTATATTTGGGATTGGAAAGTTCTTCATCTGATTGGAAATGATATATATAGTAATACAATAATGGATAATTTCCTTTTATACATTCTATCTGCATTGGCTGGCATATCTTTTACATTTTCTATTGCGTATATTCTTACAAGAAAACTGCAACTTGCTGGGGGGGTGGCTGTTATGGGACGAAACTCCTTATATGTGTTTGCAATGCATCGGCCTGTATTAGACATTTGTCATAGTATCCATCCGGCAAACAACGACTGTATAAGATTTATATATGTACTGATTGCGTTGGCAGTAAGTTACTATATAGGGAAGATTATTTCAAATTTAAGATTGATCTAAATGGATAAGAATACTCCTGTTATATCTATTGTTATACCAGTTTATAACGCTGCTCCTTATTTATCTAAATGTATATCATCTGTGTGTTCCCAGTCTTTCAAAAATTGGGAGGTGCTGGCAGTAGATGATGGAAGTACGGATGATTCTTTGAAGATACTGCAAGAATGGTTCAAAAAAGATAGACGTATAAAGAATTACCACAGACCAAACGGTGGGGTTGTTGCTGCACGTGAATTTGCAGTAACTAAAGCCATGGGGAAGTATTTGTTTTTTCTTGACAGTGACGATTATTTGCCAAATGATGCATTGGAAATATTACTTCGCACAATGGAAACAGCTAATGCGGATTTGTGTATTGGTAGCTATACACTTGTATGGGAGAAAACAGGGAAAAATGTTTTTGTAAACCATAGAAAGTCCTTTCGTAACGTAATAGGTTGCTTAGAATATTGCCTAAGGAATGGAGAAATGTTTTTACCTATAAAACTATATAAAACAGATTTATATAAAAAATCTGTTCATATACCCAAGGGGATAATTGTGCAGGAGGATACTATAGGTGTAACTCAATATCTTGAACAGTCAAGTACAGTGGTATTCACTACACAAAATGTCTATTACTACCTTAAGCATGAGGGGACTGCAACCAGTACCTATAGCCTTGCCCATATTAAGAGTTTGCTTGTCGTGGTCGACTTCTTATTAGGCAGTCGTTTTTGTAAAACTACAACATGGTGCATCCATTTTTATTGTGCAAGACTGTTGCAGTATTGTCTATCATCTTCTCTAAATAATAATGATACAAAGCAATATGCCATTTGCCTCCTAAAGCACTTGTCTTGGAAAGCAAGAATTATGGCACGTATCAGTTTATGCTCAAGACGACTTGTTGCAAGCGTAAAGAAATTTCTAAAACATTAAAATGAACAATAACGTATATACTCTTTTATTACCAGTATTCATTCTGTCATTATTGAGCGTTCCACTTGGTGCCATGCTCGCATTCATTATGACGTTCACAACACCAGAATTCTATAATTCCAAGAACACGAGGTATGCCTTATATATGATTTTGGCATTAGCCATTTCGTATATAAATACGACCAAGCCACTCTTTGGTTCTGATCTGGGTTATTATTATTGGCTATTTGACTTTGCCGGAAAGAAATCCTTTATCAATTACTTTTCGCTCATCCCTAAGGAACCATTGTATCATATATATAATTATCTGCTCCATATTATTACTTTAGGGAGTTTTAATCTATTCTTGGTGATTACAACGGTATTATGCTATATGCTGATATTCGTATCATACGACACCATTGTCCGGCATTCCGACATCGACATACGCTATGTGTTGTTTTCCGCAGCCTTGTTTTTGCTGTTCATCGAATTTTTCTTTTACACAGCTCAAATCATACGGCAGGTGCTTGCAGGTGCAGTAGCTTTTTATGGCATTACCAAACATCTGTATGAAAGCAAGCGCTTTGCATTATGGCTGGTAGCGGTTGCAGGGCTTATCCACGCATCGGCTTTCTTTTTTCTGTTGTATTATGTAATTTACTTACTTCGCAATTTGAAATTTACAAAATTGTTATTTTTAGTAATAGGATTCCTTCTGGTGTACAAAGTATTTCTTAGCTTGTTGGGTAATGTATTCGACGATACATCTACATTGAGTATTGCGATAAACAGGGGATTGCGCGGTTCGGGAGAACAAGTCTCAATAGGTATGATTCCGCTGCTTGTCACCTGTTCTATTTTACCAATGTCAGGTTTTGTATTCTTGAAGAGTGAAGACATAACAGAAAAATTATTCTTCGTATTTCCCATGGCGTTGGTGGTTTTCATCATGTTGAATATCAACACGCCATTGTTTGTGCTACGGTTTATGGAATACAATTATATGTTCATTCCCATTGCTCTGTCCATATCATCAGCGTATTTGTTCCGGTCATTTCCAATGTGGACTGTAGTGCTATTACTGGCTGTCATGCTTGTCCGCTTCTGTACCAAATTAGGAACCAGTGATTTTTCGTACATTCCACTGTTTGATTATTTAAGTATTGGCATACCGAGATATATAGTTCAATTGATAAAGTTGTGATATTATGCATATAGTTTATATAAGCCAAGAATTTCCTCCATCCAAAAGAGCGGGAGGAATTGCTTCATACGTAAAAGAAATAGCTGATGGAATGATCCGTTTAGGGCATCAAGTAACGATTGTTACGGCATCAGATGATACCCGTATAAGTTCTGACACAGTAGAAGATGGCATAAGGGTGTTTCGATTATCTGGAGGGGCTTTCTTCGTTCCATCGGTAGAGGGCGGTAGCAAGATGAAAAAACTGCGTGTGATTTACCGTTTTCATTCATATCGTAGGAAAGTTTTGGAAGCTATAAAGAATTTGAAGGATATCGACCTCATAGAGGTTGCCGATTATGGGGCGGAAGGGCTTTATCTTGGTAGGATGAATGTACCAGTTATATTGAGGCTACATACACCCTCTCTTTTAGATATAGGCACTTTGGAAAAAGTCAAAGCACCTCTATGGAAGTTACATCGGTTAATGGTGGTAAAAGCAGAGGAGTCTGTGTTGGAAAGCGCGAAGTATGTGTCATCATGCTCCCAATCTTTGTTAGACTGGATGAACGAGAATGTCGGTTTCAGTCCTCGCCGACTCACTGTGATAAGAAATCCTATTGCATTTTCTAGTAATGAGCCTATCGTATCTGATGTTAAGAAACCGACTGATGGGTTTACTGTATTTTATGCCGGGACTATAACTGGAACCAAGGGTGTACAGGAATTGTATAGAGCTTGCGAGCGACTGAACCGTGAAGGTATGAACATAACCCTAAAGCTAGCGGGAAAACAGGGGGCGTATGCGGAAAATCTGAAAGAAGAAGTATCCAAAGGTTGCAATAGATGGTGTCAATTTTTGGGAAATCTTGCGAGAAAAGATTTATACACGTATTATTCTAATGCCGATGTTTGTTGTTTTCCATCATGGTGGGAAAATATGCCGATGGTGTGCCTTGAAGCTATGTCGTGTGGGGCTGTCGTTATTGGCTCTACATCCGGAGGTATGAAAGAAATAATAGAAGATGGCATAAATGGCTTTCTCTCGATGCCACGTAATCCCGATGAGCTGGCTGGAAAACTACGTATGGTGTTGTCGATGGGAAAAGGTGAGACAATGAGAGTGAGACAGGCTGCGCAAATAACCATCAAAGAGTTATTCTGTACAGATGTGATAGCAGCCAAGATGGAAACTTTCTATGATGAGGTAATTAAAGATTTCAAAACGAAGGAGACAATGTTGTGAAAATTACGTGGGTTACAAGAAGTTTTAGGGACTATCGCATTCCTGTGTATGCCGCGTTAGACGAACTCTGCAATCACGAATTGACAGTCATATATTACAGTGATGCATGTCCTCAAGGAGCGCAAGCGAAATTGAAAGCGATATTAGGCGAACGAGCCATAGCCAGAACAAATGAATTACGTATTGGAAACGGAAAGAAACTAGACAATGCCACAAAAATGAAAAGTTCGATTCGTATTCCTCTGAGCCCCGGCTTGATTCACCAAGTCATCAAGACAAGACCCGAGGCATTGGTATCGGATGGTTTTATGCAGTGGACATATGCACCTCTTTTGGTGAAAGCTATAAAAGGAATACCTCATGTGATGTGCTACGAGCGGACCGAGCATACAGAAAGGAGAGCAGGAACCTTGCGGAAACAGTATCGTAGATTTGTCAGTAAGTGGATTGATGTCATAGACTGTAACGGAGTACTTTGTGGCGAGTATGTTAAGAAATTGTTAGGTTGGAAAGACAACAGACTGACTTACGGACACATGGTAGCTGATGTAGAAGGCATGAAGAGTGATGTGGAGAAGGTAACAGAAATCCAAGTTGCCGCATTACGTGAAGATTTACAAGTGGCTGGGACTGTCCTGCTATTTGTCGGTCAATTGATAGATAGAAAGGGGGTGATGGAATTGCTGGCGGCATGGAATGAATTCAAGAGTAAATGTCATGTGCCATGCACAATGGTCTTTGTAGGAACTGGTGAAAAGGAAAAGATAATGAAAGATATAATTGAAATACATAATATACCGAATGTCGTGATGGCTGGTTCTGTGCCTTACGAAAATATACCGGTTTTCTACCGAATGGCAGATTGTTTTATTCTACCGACAATGGAGGATAACTGGAGTCTTGTAATACCAGAGGCAATGGCTTGTGGCTTACCCGTAGCCACCACAATGTATAATGGTTGTCATCCTGAACTTGTAACGAAACGAAACGGATGGCTTTTTGACAGTATGGACAAGAATGACATTGTAAGAACATTGGACGATATAATTGGCAAGCGCCACCAGTTGAAGACAATGGGTGAGAACGGTAGACACATTGTTGAAAAATATAATGCAATGAATGCGGCTATGGGTATCATGGGAGCAATTCATATAGCTAAAAAGCAAAAATAAGCTGATGAAAATACTATATATCCATAACGATTATGGCCGTCCAAGTGGAGAGGAGCAGGCGGCTGGTGAGATTGTGCAACTACTACGTGACCATGGGCATGAAGTAAAATGGTTCAGACGCACTTCCGAAGGATATAGGGATAGTCTGTGGGGAAATATCATCGCATTTTTTACGGGCATATATAACCCCAAGACATCATGGGAACTGGCAAGGGTGTTGGATGAGTACAAACCGGACGTAGTACAAGTGCAAAACCTCTACCCATTTATATCTACCAGTGTTTTCCGACCATTGAAAAAACGAAATATACCTGTGGTGATGCGTTGCCCAAACTATAGGTTGTTTTGTCCGCAAGGTTTATGCCTTGATCCGAAAGGAGAAGTGTGTGAACGCTGTTGGAAAGGAATGTATGAGTGGAATTGTGTAAGTTATAATTGTCTTAATAGCAGGCTAAAAAGCTTTGCTTACGCTGTGAGAAACTGGTATGCCCGTACCTCACGGAATATTTTTGACGGAGTGGATGTATTTATTACTCAAAGTGAATTTCAAAAACGTAAATTCGAGGGAATGGGAATAGATACTAACCGTATTGGTATATTACCAGGTATTCCACCAATAGTGAGTGATATTGAGGAAAAGGAAATGGGTGATTGGGTGACATTTGTGGGCAGGGTAAGCCCAGAAAAGGGTATTTATGAATTTATCGATGCGGCAAGGTTGAACCCTAACATCCCATTCAAGGTGGCGGGGAATTTGGACGAGCAATTTCATATACCGGCTGATTGTCCTTCGAATGTGGAATTTGTGGGTTTTAAGAAAGGTGCAGAACTGAATCAACTTTATACTGACAGCCGTATCATTGTAATACCGAGCAAGTGGTATGAGGGTTTCCCAAACGTGATATTGAGGGGAATGTTGCTGAAACGTCCCGTCGTCACTACAAGTATTGGTGCCATGCAGAGTATCATTGACACGGGTGTGAATGGTATTTTGGTGATACCAGGTAATGCCAAAGAGTTGGGTGAGGCTGTCAGGCTGCTATATTATGACAGGCAAAAGTGTATAACGTATGGTAAGAACGGATATAAAAAAGCCACTACAGTATATTCAAAAGAAGTGATTTACCATACATTGATGGGAATATATGATAACGCAATAAAACGAGCAAAGCATCATGCATAAGGATAGTACCATAAAACAACTGATGTATAAGGTGGCAAGCCTTATACCAGACAAGATATATCTGTCGTTGAAATATAAGAAGAACTTCGGATATTTTCTAGACTGGAAACATCCGAAAACATTTTCTGAGAAAATAAACTGGTTAAAACTGTATGACCGTAATCCCTTGTATACTCGGATGGTTGATAAATATGAGGTCAAAGAGTATGTGGCAGGTATCATTGGCAAGCAGTATGTGATTCCCACACTTGGTGTTTGGGATAGGGCAGAAGACATAGACTTTGATTTGTTGCCAGACCAATTTGTGCTGAAAGCCACTCACGACAGCGGACGTGTTGTGATTTGTACAGACAAAGCTAAACTTGACAAGGTAAAGGCGGTAGAAGAAATGAAAAAGTCTCTAAAACGAGATTTTTATGCTGTTACAAGAGAATGGCCATACAAGAACGTGAAAAGACGAATTATCGCAGAAAAGTTTATAGCGCCACGGACAAAGGATACTCCCAAAGACTTGCCGGACTACAAGTTTTTCTGTTTTAATGGTGAACCGCAGTATTGCCAGGTAATACGCGATCGCTCTACGGAAGAAACTATTGATTTCTACGATATGGAATGGAGACACCAAATTTTCGTGGGACTTAATCCCGTCGCTCGCCCGGAAAATTTGGAAAATATGATAGCCATCTGCCGGAAATTATCAAAAGATATTCCATTCGTACGAGTGGATCTGTATGAAGTAGATGGATGTGAATATTTTGGTGAGTTGACTTTTTATCCCGCAAGTGGAATGGGAGTCTTTACTCCAGAGGAATGGTCTGTGAAATTAGGAGACTTGATTAAATTGCCGACTACGTCGGGGGGGGGGAGAATTTGTAAGGTAAAGAATGGCATTGTTGAGATAGGTACGAAGTGCTCTAATAATTATAATGAACTAAAAGATTACAAGTTTTTCTGTTTTAATGGGAAAGTGAGATGCTTTAAGATTGACTATGGTAGGTTTACAGAGCATCATGCCAACTACTATTCTCACGATGGGAATTTACTTCCTTTTGGAGAAAAAATGTATCCACCGGTCTATGATCATAAAGAAATAATGCCATATAATTTGTCTGAAATGATAGAGATGGCGGAAAAATTAAGCGAGGGACATTCTTTTCTAAGGGTGGATTTATATAGTGTTTGTGGAAAGACATATTTCGGGGAGTTGACATTCTTTCCTAATAGTGGTATGGCAACTTTCACAGATAACAAATGGGACTTAAAGCTTGGAGAATGGATTAATCTTCCCATGTAGTTTCATAAATAAAATGAATAACTTTTTTAATATAAACTATGAGATGGACCATGCTAAGGTGCATAGTGCCATCGAACGTGTTGTAAGTCAGGGTCGAGCAGATTATATATGTGTGGCCGATGGTGTTATTTTGAACACAGCTAACCGTGATCCTGAATATCTGAAGGTGGTGAACGGTGGAATGTTCTCCATTTGTGATAGCAGTTATGTGCCACTCTACCTGCGCTGGATATATGGAGTGAGATATAGGCAGTACTGTGGCGCAGAGATATTCAAGGATATAGTAAGCTCTAGAAAATATAGAATGATGTTCATGGGTACGTCAGAGGCTACGCTTGCTGGATTGAAGAATACTATAAAGTATTGGAACCCAGATGTACAGACTATGACGTTCTACGAATTGCCATTTTGTACAGTAGATGAATTTGACTATTCAGACATAGCCCAGCGTGTTGAGGCTGCAAGAGCTGATATTATTTGGATTGCCCTCGGTGCTCCTAAACAAGAAATATTCATGAGTCGCTTAAAACCATTTTTAAAGCATGGAGTGATGATTGCTGTTGGTGCTGCATTCAAATTTTACAGCGGATTGGAAGAAAAACGAGCTCCGCAATGGATGATCAGGTTACATATGGAGTTCCTATTTCGTATAGCATGTGATCCTAAAAAGCAATTGAAACGCTGTGCTTGGATTGTAATCACACTCCCCGGATTACTTTATGAGGAATGGCGAAAAAAACGTATGAAAATTAGAATAAAACGATAATAATGAAAACAGCATTAATCACAGGTATTACCGGGCAAGACGGTTCGTTCCTTGCGGAGTTTCTATTGGAGAAAGGGTATGATGTTCATGGTATTATCCGTCGTTCATCAGTTGATTATCGGGAACGTATTGCTCATTTAGAGGGGAAACCTCATTTTCACTTGCACTATGCGGATATGGGGGACTCTATGTCTTTAGTGAAATTAGTGGGTAAAGTACAGCCTACTGAGATTTACAACTTGGCTGCTCAAAGTCATGTACAGGTGTCATTTGATGCGCCTGAGTATACAGCCGAGGTCGATGCGGTGGGAGTGCTTCGTATATTAGAGGCGGTTCGTACCAATCATTTGGAGAAAACTTGTAAGATTTATCAAGCTTCTACTTCTGAACTTTATGGCAAGGTAGAAGAAGTTCCTCAAAATGAAAATACACCGTTTCATCCTTATAGTCCTTATGCTATCGCTAAACTTTATGGTTTTTGGATTGTAAAAGAGTACCGCGAGGCTTATAATATGTTCTGCTGCTCGGGTATCCTGTTCAACCATGAATCGGAACGCAGAGGCGAAACCTTTGTAACGCGCAAGATTACATTAGCTGCTTCCCGTATTGCACAAGGGAAACAGGATTGTCTGTATTTGGGTAATCTGGATTCCCTACGTGATTGGGGATATGCTAAAGATTATGTAGAATGTATGTGGTTGATTCTTCAACAGGACAAACCGCAGGATTTCGTTATTGCAACAGGTGTACAGCATACCGTTCGCGAATTTGCTACATTGGCATTCCACTATGCCGGCATTGAACTGCGTTGGGAAGGTGAAGGTATAGAAGAGAAAGGTATTGATGTGAAAACAGGAAAAGTACTGGTAGCTGTCAGTGAAGATTTCTATCGTCCTACGGATGTTGTTAATTTGTGGGGCGATCCTACGAAAGCTAAGAATGAATTGGGTTGGAATCCGCAATCTACTTCTTTCGAGGAACTGGTGAAAATTATGGTCGCACATGATATGCGGAAGGTGGCAGCGGAGCATGTAGCCAGTGTAATGCATACCAACTTAGCTGAATACCTGGAGAAAGGGATTGTAAAATGATGGATAAGAACGCAAAAATATATGTGGCAGGACACCGTGGAATGGTGGGTTCTGCCATTGTCCGTGAGTTGCATCGGCAAGGGTATATGAATATTACCACTCGTACTCATGCAGAATTGGATTTGACACGGCAAGAAGCTGTGGAAAAGTTTTTTGCGGAAGAAAAACCGGAATATGTCTTTTTGGCTGCTGCCAAAGTAGGTGGCATCATTGCCAACCAATCTGCATTGGCTGATTTCATGTATGACAACATGATACTGGAGATGAACGTGATTCACGCAGCTTGGAAGAACGGATGTAAAAAATTGGAGTTCTTAGGTTCTTCATGTATCTACCCGCGTTTAGCCCCTCAGCCCATGCCGGAATCTTGTTTACTGACATCAGAACTGGAGAAAACGAATGAGGCGTATGCCTTGGCTAAAATATCGGGGTTGAAGTATTGCGAATTTTTGAACCGACAGTATGGCACAGACTTCATCAGCGTGATGCCGACTAACCTCTATGGTCCCAATGACAACTATCATCCTGAACATAGTCATGTACTTCCTGCTTTGATTCGCCGTTTCCATGAGGCGAAAGAGGCGGGTCTGGATGAAGTGACTTGCTGGGGTGACGGCAGCCCGCTCCGGGAGTTTCTATATGTAGATGATTTGGCTAATCTGTGCGTGTTCTTGATGAACAACTATTCGGGGAATGAAACTGTGAATGCAGGAACCGGTAAAGAATTGACCATTAAAGATCTTACAGAATTGGTGGCTAAGGTTGTAGGATTTACAGGCGAAATCAAGTGGGATACGACACGTCCGAATGGTACACCCCGAAAGCTTTTGGATGTATCGAAAGCCATGGCTTTGGGGTGGTCTTACCAAACTGAATTGGAAGATGGTATCCGATTGGCTTATGATGATTTCTTGCATAATCCTATGCGTGCAGAAAGGTAACGATTTAAAACATTATTTATGCAAATTCTTTTATTATCCGGAGGCTCTGGGAAACGCCTTTGGCCTCTGTCAAATAACAGCCGTTCCAAACAGTTTATAAAATTACTCAATTCTCCCGATGGTCAAAAAGAGTCGATGGTACAACGGGTTATTCGTCAATTGGGAGAATCCGATTTAAAAGGTCATGTAACCGTGGCTACCAGCTTGTCTCAGGCTGATGTTATTTACAATCAACTGGGTGAATACATCGATGTAGTGGTGGAGCCGGAAAGACGTGATACATTTCCAGCCATTGCTTTGGCAGCTTCATATCTGAAATATGAGAAATCATGTGCCGATGAAGAAGTAGTTGTTGTTATGCCTTGTGACCCTTTTACGGAAGCTGGATATTTCAAAGTTATTGAGCAGATGGTGCATGCGGTGGATGACAATGTAGCCGAGCTGGTTCTTATGGGGATTACTCCAACCTATCCATCTGCTAAATATGGATATGTAGTGCCTGATGAATCGAAACTGAAAGGTGGAATCTTTTCGGTCAAACGGTTTACGGAAAAGCCGAATGTAGCTACAGCGGAATATCTTATAAAAGAAAATGCATTTTGGAACGGTGGCGTATTTGCTTTTAAGTTGGGATATATGATGAATATTGTGGAGCAATATATCCGGGCTGTTTCTTTTTCGGAAATCCGTAACAGATATAGTGAATTCCCCAAAATCAGTTTCGATTATGAGGTGGCAGAAAAGGCCAAATTGGTAGCAGTAGTTCCTTTCTCTGGCAAATGGAAAGATTTAGGGACTTGGAATACACTTACAGATGAGTTGGAAGACCATGTAATCGGTAATGTTATCACTGATGGAGAGGCAGAAAATACACATATCATTAATGAATTGGATCTTCCGATTATGTGTATAGGAACCAAAGATTTGGTGATTGCAGCATCGAATGACGGTATTTTAATTTCCGAAAAGAGCAAGAGCGAGAACATAAAAAAATACGCAGACCGGCTACAGTGTTGTCCAATGTATGAGGAAAGACATTGGGGAGAATACAAGATTATTCATAATGTTCAATATTCAGATGGCTTTCAATCGTTGACGAAGCAATTGATTATAAAGGCAGGAAAAAGTCTCACATATCAAGCTCATCATCTACGGAAAGAGGTATGGACGGTTGTTGACGGAGAGGGACTGTTGGCTATAGAAGGAAAAATTACCCCAGTTAAGCAGGGAGATACTGTTTGTATCCTTCAAGATATGCGCCACGGTCTAAAAGCCATAAATGACTTGACCCTGATAGAAACGCAAACCGGAAGCGATCTTCTTGAAGATGATGTGGAATTGTTTGATTGGAATTGGCAAAAGTAGATACAAAGTTTGGCGAGAACTTCCAGATAATCAAATCCGATTAAATATTTTACACAAAATTCAGAATTATAAAAGGCAAGGGCTTTTGTGATTCTTCCATTGATTATGAAAATCGAGTTTATGGGAGAATCAAAATTTATATTGCATTCCAAAAATGCAAATGTTCAGTGGATAGTATCAAAATATTCCGGTGTTAATCCATTAAGAATTTATCTTATGCTATTTCGTATGGGAATGAAGAAAGAACAAGAAGTGTTGGAACAAACTGCGTCTTGTACATCACTTTTTGTTCTTTTGATATCTTGAAAACATTGATTGTATAACATGGTTTCTTCGTTATCGGTTTATTATCGAAAACTTGCTTATCACGTAATAGAATCGGACGGCTTCCTATGGGTCGGATTCAAGCCGGGAATGGTACATTTTATTGCTAAAGAGGTTTGGAATATTCGCCCCTTGACCCGAACGGATGTTGAGAGATATTATGAGGAGTTTACAGTATTAACCCAAGGTAAAGGGAGTCTTTATTTTCGGATTGTAGCTCATGGTGGATTTCTGAAAGAGGCGTTGGCTTATGAGTTGCATGGTTTGACTGTTTCTGACGACAACTACCTCAGAAGCCTTAATTCCGGCAGACATGTAGAACTTTACCCGCATAACGAGAAAGCTTATCGTGCTATTATAAAAGGCTTTGAACAGCATCGTATCGGTACCGTTGTGCAAGCGACCGGGACGGGAAAGTCATATCTGCTGGCTCGTTATATATCAGACCATGCCACAGAACGAATTTGCGTATTTGCTCCAAATGTCACAATCCTGGAGGAGATCAAAAAGGCGGTAGGCTTTACCTCTCCTTATATCTGCTATCGAACGTTTCAGTCATTGATATATTATCGAAAAAATGATAAACAACTCAAAGCAGATCATATTTTGATTGATGAGTTTCATCATTTCGGTGCAGAAATATGGGGGGCTGCTTTGCAGGAGGTAATTGAATCCAATCCGCAGGCCTATATATTAGGAACATCGGCCACTCCTATTCGCCCGGAGGGAATGATTGATACGGTGGATCTTTATTTCGAGGGAAATCTGTTTTATGAACTTACCTTACCTCAGGCTTGGTATTACCGTATTTTACCAGTCCCAATCCTGGTACAAAGTGCCTATGGATTAGACGATGAACTGAATCGTTTACAAAAGCGATTGGATCGAAGCGGATGTTCAATTCGACGAAAAGAACAAGTCCAAAAGAAACTGGATGTGGCTCGCGTTGATTTTAAAGGGGCGTTAGGAGCTCCTGAGGTAATCCGAAAGTTCTTGCCCAAAGATGTATGTAAACTGCTGGTTTTTTGCCGTGATCTTACCGACCTGAAACAGATGGTTCCTGAGGTGTGTGGCTGGCTGACACAAGCCGGACGGGTAATCATACCATTTGAGATCCATCACACTCAAAGCGAACGGACTAATAATCAAATACTAAAGGCTTTCCAAAAAGAATCTGGGAAATTGCATGTATTGTTCTCTGTCAATATGCTGATAGAAGGACTGCATGTGGAGGGCATAGATGCCGTCTTGTTTCTACGGCGGACAGAATCCTATATTGTTACCCTGCAACAGCTGGGCCGTTGCTTGGATGCCGGAAGCGGGAAACAGCCTGTCGTATTGGATTTTGTGAATAACCTATCGGGCAAATCTGTATATGACATGATGGCCTTGCACATGGAACGCCTTGCCTGTCAGCCTTCACCCAAGGAATTTGAAGGGGTGACCTCTTTTCTGACCACAGGTTTCCTATCAGACATACGGCTTCGTATTGAGGAGATATTGACAGAGTTGGAACCTTGGCAGATCATGTATGAGAGGCTTATTGAGTTCCGTAAGAAAGAAAATGACTGGCCTTCGGTTACAGAGGGGAAGCTGGGTTTGTGGTGCAATACGCAGCGCATGGCTTACAAACGGGGCAGACTCTCGGAGGAGCGTTACAAACTGCTGGAGTCTGTCGGCTTTGAATGGAACCTGCTGGATTCAAACTGGATGAAGGAATTCCAATCATTGAAAGTCTTCTTTGCGACTCAAGGTCGCTGGCCCAAACGGGAGGATGGTGCCTTGGCTACCTGGTGTTATACTCAACGGGAAAGACGTAAGAAAGGACATTTGAGCAAAGAACGCATTCGTGTGTTGGATGAGATCGGATTTGTGTGGAGTCAGGACTTGAACGGTGAATGGATGAAAAATTATGAAGCGTTGAAAATCTTTCTCGACAAACAGCAGCGCTTTCCCAAATCAGCCGAAGGCTATTTGGGCGAGTGGTGCAGTACACAGCGGAAAATGCGCAAGCAAGGGAAACTTTCCCCTGATCGTCAAACACTATTAGATCGAATAGGATTTGTGTGGTCGGTGGAGCAGGTCTGGCGAAGCCACTTGGAACAGTTGCACCAGTTTCATGTCCAAAATGGACGATGGCCTGGATGTCGTGAAGGGGCATTGGGGCGTTGGTGTACGGTTCAAAGACGGAATTATCGAAGAGGAAGCTTGTCGGATCAAAAAATCGCCCAATTGGAACAAATAGGATTTATACCCTTGAAAGGAGACAAGTAATACAGAAGAAATGGAAATACTCTCATTTCATACGAAACAATAGAGTTTCCGCAGCCTTATTATCGCAGTTCAAAGTACACTATGATTTTAGAATACAATATACCCAATCGCTTTTCGTACTAATAGGCATATTACCGTTTATACAAGCCACCCTTAAATTTCGGATAGAAGGACTGGTTGCTTTCCACATACATATAGTGTCTAAATAAACAGCAAATATTGATAAATGAGTATTCAATATAAAATCATCTTTGGATATATGGTGTTGATTGTGGCTATAATCGGTATGATTATAATCATGGTACGTGAGCGGAATAGGGTTTTGGTGATTGAAACTGAGGCACAAACAATTCATCGGGTTCAACACAATGGAAATATAGTCCAGCATCACATCACGATTCTCTCAACTTATGGTGAAACAGCCCTTTCTTGGGAAGAGGAGGATTTTGCGAACTATCATTCTCTTCGTCTGCATATCGATTCCATGTTGCAGGCCATGCACAAGGGGTATGAGGAATTTGTCAGCCAAAGTCAAATAGACTCGCTGCGCTATCTATTATCCAGTAAAGAAGAGCATTTATACCAAATTATGCAACTTTTCCATAGTCATAACAGTCAGGAAGGTATGCAATTCTCTCATTTACCAGCGGAAGCTCAACCGCGTACTGTTATTCGTAAAAAGAAAGGTTTTACAGGATTTTTAGGGGCAAAAGAAACTCTGGAGATAGTTCCTTCCGCATCTACAATTCTCAAGACATTGAACAAGGAATTGCTATCCATGCAGGAAGAACGGCAGGAAAGTATCAATGCTTATACCGATAGCCTCCGCAACCACAACAAGGAACTCAACCGAAAGCTTCGCCATCTGATAACCACGATGAACAACCAGACAGAACGTGTACTTGAAGCGAAGGAATGTCATCTTAGAGAATCTTACAACCGTTCCATATGTGTCATCTCCTGGCTGATTATCTCTGCCATTATTCTGCTTGTCATATCCTATCTGATTATTCAAAAAGATTTACGGGAAAAGGCAAGAACAAGGAAGCGTTTGGAAGATACGATACAACAAAACACTGCGCTGTTGGAAATGCGCAAGAATATTATCCTGACCATATCGCATGACATACGTGCCCCTTTGAATGTCATTGACGGCAGTGCCGATCTGGCAATGGATACACGTGAAAAGAAACGGAGGAATATCCATCTGAATAATATAAGGAGGGTGTGCAAGCATGTGGTACATCTGCTTAACAACCTGTTGGATGTGTACCGGTTAAACGAGGCGAAAGAAATACGGAACGATGTCCCATTCGACCTGCATGAATTATTGGAACGTACCGCTGCCGGTTTTTCTCATATAATCAATAATAAGGGTATCCTGTTCAATTGTGATTTTAAGGATACGGAAGTCAAGTTATATGGTGATGCAGACCGCATAGAACAGATTATAGACAATCTGCTTACCAATGCAGTTAAGTTCACGGAGACCGGCACAATCAATTTCAATGTGCACTATCTCAATGGACTGCTGGTCATGGAAATAGTGGATACCGGTGTTGGTATGAGTGAGGAGACACTTTCCCGTATCTTTCGTCCTTTTGAACGCCAGACCTCTGCAACCAATGCGGACGGATTCGGATTGGGGCTTCCGATCACGCAAGGACTTGTCAATCTTCTTGATGGGACAATAGAAGTAACAAGTTTGATTAATTGTGGAAGCACATTTCGTGTGACCCTTCCCATGCCGGAAACGGATGAACCGTTGGAAAGCGAAAAACATGTCCCGGCGCATTTCACACACCTGCATCACAATGTACTTGTTATTGATGACGACAGTATGTTGCAAGCTGTCATTAAAGAAATGTTAGAGCGTAATGGCATGACCTGTACAACTTGTACCACAGTCAAAGAGGTAGTAAAAGCCATGCGGGAAAAAGATTATGACCTGTTGCTTACAGATATCCTGATGCCTTACACCAACGGGTTTGAATTGTTGACTTTGTTACGTAACTCAAGTATTGGCAATTCAAAGACTATACCCATTGTCGCTATGACTGCACGTGGAGAGAAGGAGAAAGATGCTTTTTTGAATGCCGGATTTACAGCCTGTATTTATAAGCCGTTCTCATCTACAGAATTGATCGGTCTGTTGTCAACTATAGAAAGAGGTTGTCCTGACAAAAAGCATGATGTAGATTTCAGCATGATGTTGTGTGAGGTGAGCGATAAGATAAAATTATTATGTTCCTTTATTGACCAGTCGAAAAAAGATGTTGAAGAACTCAATTCGGCCATAGAAAATTGTAATAGGAAGAAATTGCGTGAAACGGTTCACCGTATGCTGCCGATGTGGAAATTATTACATAATGAAGAAATGTTGTTCGCTTATCGTTCCCTTTTAAAAGATGAAAGGGCCAGTGACACTGCTTTAAAAGAATATACTCAACGGATAATAAATCATACCGATATGTTGATGGCAGCAGCAAAAAATGAAATAAAAAGACAGACAAATGAAACGGAAAATACTGATAGTTGAAGACAATATCAGCCTGTCTCAGATGCAGAAGGACTGGTTTGCACAAGCTGGTTATGATGTCGTGACAGCTATGAACGAACCGATAGCCCGTTCACTGATACGCAAAATACAATTTGATCTGATTCTATCGGACGTACGTCTACCCGAAGGGGACGGAATATCTCTACTGGAATGGCTGCGCAAGGAAAGAAAGGATATTCCTTTCATCATCACGACCGAGTATGTGTCGGTTCCCGATGTGGTGCGCACTATTAAGTTGGGAGCGATAGACTACCTTCCCAAGCCGGTACGCAAGGAACATCTGCTGGAACTGGCAGAAGATGTGTTCCGCCCCATGGTTACGGTACGGAAACAGGAAAAGGTACTGTTTCACCGTACAAGTCCGAAGATCCTACAAGTGGAGAAACTTGCCAGACTGGTAGCTCCATCGGAAATGTCGGTGATGGTACTTGGTGCCAACGGTACAGGGAAGGAGTCGGTGGCACAGAGCATCCATCTGGGCAGCGAACGCCGGGAGATGCCTTTCGTGGCGGTGAACTGCGGGGCACTGCCACGTGAACTGGCCGCCTCGTTGTTCTTCGGTCACGAGAAAGGGGCATTTACCGGTGCCGACACCGCCAAGACCGGATATTTCGACATGGCGAAAGGCGGAACTCTGTTTCTGGACGAGATAGGTACAATGTCCTATGAGATTCAGTCCATGTTGCTGCGCGTGTTACAGGAGAATACCTATACTCCGATAGGCAGTGACAAGGAACGGGTAGCGGACGTGCGTATCGTTACCGCCACAAATGAGAATTTGCAACTGGCCATCAAGGAAGGGCGGTTCAGGGAAGACCTTTACCACCGCCTTTGCGAATTCGAGATACGTCAGCCTTCATTGGCGGAATGTCCGGAAGACATCATCCCTTTGGCTGAGTTTTTCCGTGAACGCCATTCGAAAGAACTGAAAAGGGAAACACAAGGCTTTACGGAAGATGCCAAGCGCAGGATGCTTACCTATTCATGGCCGGGCAATGTCCGGGACTTACAGAACCGGATCAAACGTGCTGTATTGATTGCGGAGACTCCGATGCTGGATATGGAAGGATTGGATATTGAGATCCGCCAAAGTGGAGATACGCACTCCCCGGTAATTCAGCCGTTGAAGGATGAGTCATTGGAGAAAATGAAAATTATCAATGCTCTTAAAGCTTGCAACGGACACCGGGAACAGGCTGCCGCACTGCTGAACATCAACCCAGCAACACTGTACCGGAAGATGAAGAAATACGGGGTGAAATAAAAATGAGCCTGCCGTTAGTGCAAATCTCACTGAATATGTGTACATTTGCAAACAAATAGAGAAAAATCGACATATTGTCTCTAAGACAATTGCTGACTGTATATGACATAAGACCGCAAGGTGTTTCTAATGGGAATCTGGAAAATTAACATTGAAAGGAACTATTGCGTGATTGCTTATGCTATGCCTACGCATAGCGTGCATTCACCTATTCCTTTCAAAGGCATTCCAGAGCCTCCATTAGAAGTAGCGTGTTTGCACGCTTCTTTTTTTGACGGCTTACGGTCCGGTATCAAAACCGAATTTATGCCAAAAGTCCAAGCTGTAACGGCGATGACACTGGACGGCTTCCTGCCGGAAACCGACAACGTGCTGATGCGATGGGTAATGAACCACAGGAAAGGTTTTGCCCGTTGGCGGGAGCGTTGTGATGCCCGGATTTTACCCCATTACATACTAGACCTTCTTTGTGAAAAAGACACTAAAGGCGATTCCTTTATCTACCTGGCAGAAGTTTCTGATGCAGAAACATTGGATCTCCTGCGTGGCCTCTTCCATTACAATCTTGTGGAAGAACTTATTATCTACCTTTTTCCTTATTCCGCCGGCAAAGGGAATTCCATACAGGCCATCTTTCCCGTCCGGCAATGGCAGTTACACAAGGCCGTTGTCCTGCCTGGTGGCATCTGCCGTCTGATTTATCGTAATCCTTGCAGGATGTAACTTGCAGATTGCGAGAATCCTTGCATCCTGCAAGGTTAATTTCCCATCAAATATTTCTCCTTTATTTTTTATTGTACTGTATTTCAATGGAATAGCTATGTCATTTCGTGAAATACAGAGCAATTGGCACGCCGTTAGCCCTATATCATAATATAACCTGTTGCGCGACAAGGTGTAACCAGTCAATTATTTACACTTTAAAGACAGACCGTATTATGATACAGACAGACCGTGAGACCTTCCAGATGATGCTTCATCAGATTATGGAAAGGTTCGACAGGATTGAAGACAGGCTGAGCCGTATGAACCGCCAGACCTCCGCGCTTGACGGAGACAAGCTGCTGGACAACCAGGACATGTGCGAGCTGCTCGGCATTACCAAACGCACTCTCGCGCGGTACCGCCAGAAGAAACTCGTGACCTATTACATGATAGACGGGCGTACCTATTACAAGTCCTCCGAGGTCGAGGCGTTCCTCAACCAAAAGGGCAGGCGTTTGCCGGCGAGACTGAAAAAACAGATGGAAAATTAATATAAATGAAAGAATATGGGACTTGTATGTATTGACAAACAGACTTTTGAAGAACTGCGTGTCCGTTTTTGCGAATTTGAGGACCGGGTGACACGCCTGTGCCGTCCGGTCGAGGATCTCGGCCTGAAAAACTGGCTGGACAACCAGGAGGTGTGCGACGTACTCCGCATCAACAAAAAGACCCTTCAGGCGTATCGTGCCAAAGGTCTCCTTCCTTTCAGTCGCATCAAGAACAAGCTTTTCTACAAACCGGAAGATATACGGAGATTATTGGAATTGAGTTACCACCCTTTAATAAAGAGCAAATTATGAGCTATCATTTTATAGACAAGAAAGACCCACGCATTGACGTGATGTTCCAGGGACTGGAGAAAATGGAGAGGATGCTTTCAGTAATGGAGGATGTACCGAGATCACTCTTCAACGGTGAACGTTTCCTTACGGACGAGGAACTTTCCAAAGTCCTGCGGGTAAGCAGGCGTACATTGCAGGAATACCGTACATTCGGTGTAATCCCTTACTATCTGGTGCAAGGGAAGGCACTCTATAAAGAGTCCGATATCATGAAAATACTGGACGATGCCTACAAACGGTGCCGGGAGGAACAGCGCTGGGTATAGTACTGCTTCTTTAATCAAGCACGGAGAAACTGCCCGGCTGTCAGCCGGGCAGTTTCTCCGTTTTCCATTTCATACAGCCGGTGATTTTATTTTCCGCTTTTTCCTGACGGTGAAATCCTCCTCGCAAAGGTCTATCCTGTTTCCGAAACCTGTGGACCTCAACCGTTTCATGTCCTCGTCCACTTTCGTGTCCGTAACCTGCGCGTAAATCTGCGTGGTGGAAATAGAGGTATGTCCCATCATCCGGCTTACCGTCTCTATCGGAACGCCGAGCGAAAGGGTGATGTGGGTACCGAAATTATGCCGGGCCTGGTGAAAGGTCAAATCAAAACCATATACCTGCCCCAATTCCCTAGTCAACAGGATAAAATACCTGCGGGCATAAATATTGAACACCTTGTCTCCGCTTCTTTGGCCGCGGTATTTCTCTATGATTTGAAGAGGAATATCCAGCAGACGGACAGAAGAGAGCGTATCGGTCTTTTTCCGGTGGATATGAATCCACCATGTGCCGTCGCCGGCCTGCGTGATGTCCTTGTCCGAAAGCCGTTTCAGATCCGCATACGCCAGTCCGGTAAAGGTTGAAAAGATGAACATATCCCGCACGAATTGCAGTTGCGGTTTCTCCACCGGAGTGGTCATGAGTGTTTTAAGGTCTTCCAGTTTCATGTGGCGGCTCTTCCTTTTGGGCAGTTCGGGATGCAGGCGGCAATAAGGGTCGCGTCGCAACGTGCCCTGGCTCACAGCCCGCATCGTGAGCTTTTTCAAACGGTACAGGTGTTCATGCACGCTTTTGGGTTTCAGGTTGCGGTCAGTCCGCAGGAATACCTCGAAATCGTCATAAAACGTCCGGTCAAGGCTTCGCAGCGTCACATCTTCCACGCCTTTCTTTTCCCGGACAAAAGCGGAAAGATGCTTGTAGGAACGCTGATAGGAGTCGTATGTTTCCTGTATGCGGTCTATCCCGACCCGTTTCCTGAACTCCTCGTTATGCTCCCTGAAAAGAGCCAGCAGGGTAAGCGGTTTCTGTCCGATACCCTTGACTGCGTTTTTGACCAGTTCAGCCGTGATGAACCCCAGGCTGTTTCTTATCCGCTCATAATGTCCGGCAATCTCACGTGTCAGGTCATCTATGGCACGGTTCACGGTAACGGCATTCTCGCTCCTTCCGTTGGCACGGCCTTTCTCCGGATTCCAGATGCCCGGATTGACAGAGACTTTGGTGCCTATCTGTGCCCATTCGGCATCAATGCTCACCTTGCACAATAGCTGGCACATTCCGTCCTTTCGCACTTTCGTGCGGTTAATATAAAACAGCACGGCAAAAGTGCTGCGTCGTTTGACATTCTGTTCTTCAGTATTCTTTTCCATATTCTTTCCATTTAAAAGGTTATTAAATGACGACAGAAAAACGCTCCGAGATTTTTCGGTTCAATGCCTTGGTGTCGGCGTCTATCTTCTCATCGGTCACTTTCGCGTAGATTTGTGTGGTCTCTATCTGACTATGGCCGAGCATCCTGCTGACCGTTTCAAGGGGGACCCCATGAGAGAGTGTGATTTCCGTTGCGTATGTATGCCGTGCAACATGGAAGACCAACGGACGGTCAATGTGGCAGATTCGGGTAATCTCTTTCAAGTAGAGGTTCAGCGTGGAATTGCAATACATCGGCAGCAGCTTGTCACCGGGAGCTGTACCGCTATATTTCTTCAGAATCTGCAACGGTAAATCCAAAAGAGGAATCTCAAATTCTATCTTGGTTTTCTGCCTGGCACTCTTGATCCACCATATTCCATCTTCCGCAAGGCATAGGTTGTCCTTTGTCAGCAGGCGCATATCTCCGTATGGAATGCCGGTAAAACAGGAAAAAAGGAACATGTCACGGACATGATAGAGGGGCTGCCTGTGAAGCGGGGTGGTCATAATCCTGTGCAACTCTTCTGCCGTGAGATATTTCTGCACGTGCTTCGGGCGCACCGGCTCGTAGCCCATGAACGGGCTGGCGGTAATAATACCGTCAGCAATGGCCTCTCCGACAATGGTTTTCAGTTGGACGGTCAGGTTGATGATTGTTCCGGGAGCGAGGTTACGTTCCGTCCGGAGATACAAATCATACTTGTCAATGAAAGAACGGTCCAACGCAGAAAACGGAATATCGGAGAGCTTGTATTGCGCCTGCAAGAATCTTTCGATATGGCTATAGGCATTGCTATAGGCTCTCAGGCTTCCTACCGTACGGTTTATCCCCACACGCTTTTCAAAGTTGCGGATGAACCGCCTGAAATATCCCAGAAGCGTTTCCTGCCCGCTTGCCATTCCAAGCAGTATGCCTTTCACCTCTTCGGCCGTCACACCGTCACGGACAGCCGACTGTTCCATATAGATATTCAATGCCATCGCACGTATCTCATCCAGCCGGTTGTTGATTTCCTTTGCCGCCACGCTTTTTCCGGAAGCGCGTCCCGAAGACCAGCGGGATTGCGGGACTTTTATCTTCACACTGAATGCCGCTTCGGAATATTTTCCGACATTCAACTTTGCCATTACGGGGCAATTCCCGTCGGCATCCGCCTCGCTCTTTTTCAGGTAGAACGACACCTTTACATTTGCCTGATTCATAACCAATTCCTTTGTTTGCAAAATTATTATATGCAGAGCAAATGAACGGCATGAAAAATATAGCGGAACGTAGAATAAGACCCCTCGGCCTGCAAACAAAGCCTGTATTTTTTTTCTGATACGGAAAAATATGACTAAGTTTGCGTCAGCAGACATGGAAAAAACAGCGTTCTTTGCGGTGGTAAACGGGGTAATCAATGAAAGACGAAAGCTTGTTTTTCAAGCCTCTTTTTTATCCCGAAAAGGCAACGGATAAGTAGTGATTTGTCCTCCTAACTTCACCTAAAACTTGCTAAAAGCCCCCTGCGGAAGAATGTGGTACAAAACGACATATCCCTTTTGCTATCAAACACTTTACATTATTTTCTCCAAAGTTATCCGTATGTGAGCGAGTTTTCTTATATTTGTGCTATATAAAAATTGATAGTCAAATGAAAAAACCTTTGTTGTTATTATTGTGCCTGTTTACTGTAATAGGCTATGCCAAAGACCCGCACATTAAGGCTGTTTATGCCTTAATAGAGCGAGTCACACCCGGATATGGGAAACAGATCAAACTGCAATTGATCGACCCCGCCAATGGAGAGGATGTGTATGAAATCTCATCAGAAAAAGGGAAAGTCCTTTTGAAAGGGAATAATGCCATAGCCCTGTCCACTGCATTTAACCAATATCTGAAATATACGTGTAACGCGCATGTTTCATGGTTGGGTAATCAATTAAACTTACCTGAAAATCTTCCGCTTCCCCAAAAGACTATCCGTAATACGATCAATGGTAAATACAGGGTATACATGAATTATTGTACGGTCAGCTATACTGCTGCCTATTGGGATTGGGAACGTTGGCAACGCGAAATAGATTTCATGGCTATGAATTCTATCAATATGCCTTTGGCAACAGTAGGATTGGAAGCTGTATGGTATAACACGTTATTGAAACATCGGTTTACAGATGAAGAAGCACGCCGTTTTTTAGCCGGTCCGGGCCATGCTGCCTGGCAATGGATGCAAAATCTGCAAAGTTATGGAGGTCCGCTGCCTAAATCTTGGATCGATAAACATATTATCTTAGCTAAAAAGATAATAGACCGTGAAAGGGAATTAGGTATGACACCGATCCAACAAGGATTCTCCGGTTATGTTCCTCGTGAATTGAAAGATAAATATCCTGAAGCTAAAATTCGCCTGCAACCCGGTTGGTGCGGATTTAAAGGAGCAGGACAGCTTGATCCTACCGATGCGTTGTTTGCAACATTAGGCCGTGATTTTTTAGAGGAAGAAAAGAAACTTTATGGCACGTATGGAATATACGCAGCAGATCCGTTCCACGAGAGTGCACCTCCTGTCAATACTCCGGAGTATTTAAGCGCAGTAGGGCATGCCATATATAAATTAATCAAAGATTTCGACCCGAAAGCTAAATGGGCTATGCAGGCATGGAGTTTGCGGGAACCGATTGTAAAGGCTGTTCCTCAGAATGACCTGATTATTCTGGACTTAAATGGAGAAAAGATAAAGGGCCGCAAAGGCTTTTGGGGATACCCGGCTGTGGAAGGAAATTTGCATAACTTCGGCGGGCGTATTAATATGCATGGAGATTTGCGTTTGCTGGCCTCCAACCAATATATGACGGCTTTAAAACAGTATCCCAATGTTTGTGGCTCCGGTTTGTTTATGGAAGCTATTGAACAGAATCCTGTATATTATGATTTGGCATTTGAGATGCCTTTGCATAAAGGGGAAGTAGCCATTGAGGAATGGCTTAAGCAATATGCCAACCGACGTTATGGGGCTGTCTCTCCCTCGGCTCAGCAAGCTATGATTTGTTTATTGGAGGGACCTTATCGTCCCGGTACAAATGGTACCGAACGAAGTTCTATCATTGCTGCACGTCCTGCTCTTAATGTAAAAAAATCAGGGCCTAATGCAGGATTGGGAATTCCATATTCTCCTTTATTGGTCATTCAGGCCGAAGGTTTGTTACTCAAAGATGCCGATAAACTGAAGAATTCTGAACCTTATCGTTTTGATGTGATAGATGTCCAAAGGCAAATGATGACCAATATGGGACAAGTTATCCATAAAAGAGCTGCCGAAGCTTTCCTGAATAGAGACAAAGAGGCTTTCGCTTTGCATAGCAAACGCTTCTTGCAAATGCTGGAAGATGTGGACGAGCTGCTTCGTACACGTCCTGAATTTAATTTTGACCGTTGGCTGACATCTGCACGAAGTTGGGGGGATACGGAAGAAGAAAAGAACCTGTTAGAATATGATGCCACTTCCTTAGTCACTATTTGGGGGGCAGACGGAGATCCTTCTATTTTTGATTACTCATGGAGAGAATGGACGGGACTTATTAAAGGGTATTATTTGCCGCGTTGGACGAAGTTTTATGCCATGCTTCAGGAACATCTCGATAATGGAACAACCTATTCGGAGGAGGGATTACGTCAGACGCATGGACGAGAGGCTTTCCGTGCCAATGATTTTTATAGTAAACTGGGGGATTGGGAGTTGCAATTTGTATCTACCCCCAATAAGGCACGTACTCCAATTGTACAAGGGGATGAAATAGAAATTGCCGGTCGGATGTATAAGAAATATACTGCTTTGGCCAAAGAATATTACCAGGACTTCAAAGCGGATGCAATCAAAGACGGTAAAACGTATGAGAATCTAGGGGAATAATTTCTATATACCCACACATAAAGAGAGAGGATAAATCATTTACTTAATAATGTTTATCCTCTCTTTGTTTATGATATTATAACTGAATAAGGCAGGGGTTATTGAGATTACAATTTGCATATTTTCTGGAAGAATATCTGATTTTCATGTAAAACAGTAAGTATTCCATAAATAGTATGTTCGGTTTAATGAAAATCTTGTATATTCCGTGATATTTTCACTCATTAATATAATATGAAATGAATTATGAAGAAAAATCGATTTTCTACTTGTGCAAGCAACTATATTGATTGTTTGCGAAAGGAGGGCCGTTATTCTACGGCCCATGTGTATAAGAATGCGGTCCGTTCTTTCTCGCAGTTTTGTGGTACGCAGTCTATTGAGTTTACCAAAATAAACCGCGAAAACTTAAAAAGGTATAGCAATTACCTGACGGCCTCCCGTTTAAAGCCAAATACGATATCTACGTATATGCGTATGTTGCGTTGTATCTATAATAGGGGAGTGGATGCTCGTCAGGCTCCGTATGTACATGGCTTGTTTCGTGATGTGTTTACCGGAGTTGATACCCGCCAGAAGAAAGCACTTCCTTTGAGTGAGCTTCATACGTTGCTTAACAAAGATCCGCAGACGGAGACACTTCGCCATACGCAGGCCATTGCTAATTTACTGTTTCAGTTTGGTGGTATGCCTTTCGTTGATCTGGCTCATCTGGAGAAGTCAAATTTGAATCAGGGGCTCTTGAAGTATAACCGTATGAAAACCGGTACTCCCATGAGTGTGGAGATTATAGATTCTGCTTATGAGTTACTTTCTTTGCTTCGTAATAATCATAGTTCATCTTGTTCCGACCGTCCCGATTATCTTTTCCATATATTGAGTGGAGAGTATAAAAGGGGGGAAGAAGGTGCGTATCGTGAGTATCAGTCTGCATTACGGAAATTCAATAATCATCTGAAAAGTTTATCCCGTAAGCTGAGGTTGCATTCGTCTGTAACATCTTATACTTTACGGCATTCCTGGGCTACTACTGCTAAATATAGGGGTGTTCCTATTGAGATGATCAGTGAGTCACTAGGGCATAAATCAATTAAGACAACTCAGATTTATTTGAAAGGTTTCGAATTGGAAGAACGCACAAAAGTAAATAAACAAAATTATTATTACGTTAGAAGATTTAAAATAGCCTGAAGGAAAAGGTTTAAAATGCTAAGATTTAGGGGCTTAGTATTACTGTTACTTCTTAAGTAACGGAAATTTATTCGGTGCAAAGATAGGTAAAAATACTAATAGCATACAAGTAAAAACTTCTTTTTTTCCTTTTTCTCTTAAATACATAATAAAAAAGTATCTGAACATGAAGATTTTGCTTTCATGCTCTATGACCTTTTATTGCCTAATTTCGGAATACTTTCATATCGAATATTAGGTTTCCATATCGTCCCACCCTCATCGCGGTTCATTTTCCTTTTTTTGTTGTTAGCTGCTGTCTGCAAATGCATGATCCGTTACTTAAGAAGTAACAGATAAACATGGGGTAAAAAAATATGATTTTTCAAGAAAAGAAATCAGTAAATGCCGGGCCTAGTTGTGGGACAGGGGAAGGCGTAGCACACTCAAAACGTTGGTATGTCGCTCTCGTTCGTATGCATCACGAGAAGAAGGTATCCGAACGTTTATCCAAAATGGGAATTGATTCTTTTGTTCCCGTTCAGCAACAGATTCATCAATGGAGCGACCGCCGTAAGCTGGTGGATACCGTCTTACTTCCGATGATGGTTTTCGTTCATGTGACTCCCAAGGAGCGTATGGAAGTTCTTTCCTTTTCCACTGTCAGCCGTTATATGGTGATGCGTGGTGAAAGTACTCCTGCCGTAATTCCCGACGAGCAAATGGCCCGTTTCCGTTTCATGCTCGATTATTCTGATGAAGCCGTCTGTATGAATGACTCTCCTTTGGCCCGTGGTGAGAAGGTCCGTGTCATAAAAGGTCCTTTGAGCGGTCTTGTCGGCGAACTGGTGACTGTCGGTGGCCGGAGTAAGATTGCCGTCCGTTTGAATATGCTCGGCTGTGCCTGTGTCGATATGCCGATCGGTTATGTAGAACCTATTCACTTAATCAATGATACTTCGAAAGTTTAGTGTTTTGTTATTGATCCTTCTGTCGGGATCATCTCCTCTTTTCGCTCAGAGTATGAGCGATTCCCAGGTACTTGAATATGTGAAGGACGGTATCCGTCAGGGTAAGGAACAAAAGCAGCTGGCCTCCGAACTGGCCCGCAAGGGTGTAACCAAGGAGCAGGCCCTGCGTGTGAAGCAGCTCTATGAGCAGCAGAACAACGTGAACGCTTCCAACGCCACAGGTACGGATATCAACGAATCCCGCCTTCGTGAAGAGATGAAGGAGAACACCTCGGATATGTTGGAGGACCACCCTAGTACCCAAGACCTCGCACGCGGTAATCAGGTCTTCGGACGTAACATCTTCAACACCCGTAATCTGACCTTCGAACCCAGTGTCAATATCGCCACCCCCTTGAATTACCGCCTTGGCCCCGGTGACGAAGTGATAATCGATATCTGGGGGGCGAGCCAGAATACTATCCGCCAGCAGATCTCTCCCGACGGCACTATCAATATCCAGAAGATAGGCCCCGTCAACCTGAACGGACTTACGATCGCTGAAGCGAACGACTATCTCAAGAAGACATTAAACAAGATCTATAACGGTCTTAATAATACGAACGACCCGACCTCTGACATCCGTCTGACACTCGGCAGCATCCGTACTATCCAGATCAATGTCATGGGTGAAGTGGTCCAGCCGGGCACCTACTCCCTTTCCTCCTTTGCCACTGTCTTTCACGCGCTTTACCGTGCGGGAGGTGTGAGTGACATCGGCAGCCTGCGCAATGTCCAACTGGTCCGTAACGGCAGGAACATCGCTACAATCGACGTCTACCAGTTTATCATGAAAGGTAACATTCAGGACGATATCCGTCTTCAGGAAGGCGACGTTGTGATAGTTCCCGCTTATGAGGTACTGGTCAAGATCGACGGCAAGGTGAAACGTCCGATGCGTTTTGAGATGAAGAAGGACGAGAACCTTTCCACGCTTATCAGCTATGCCGGCGGCTTTGAAGCCGATGCCTACACCCGTTCTTTGCGTGTGGTCCGCCAGAACGGTCAGGAATATGAAGTCAACACGGTCAAGGACATGGATTACAGTGTCTATAAGATGCGCAACGGCGATGTTGTGACGGCCGAAGCTATCCTTAACCGCTTCATCAACAAGCTTGAAATCCGCGGTGCGGTCTACCGTCCCGGTATCTACGAACTGAACGGCAGGCTGAATACCGTCCGCGAACTGGTCAACGAATCCCAGGGCCTTACCGGTGATGCGTTCCTGAACCGTGCCGTCCTTTACCGTCAGCGTGAGGACCTGACTTCCGAAGTAATCCCTTTGGATATCAAGTCTATCATGGAGGGTACTTCCCCCAATCTCCCCCTGATGAAGAATGACATTCTTTATATTCCCAGTATTCATGACCTGGAGGACAGGGGTAATGTGGTCATCCACGGTGAAGTGGCTCAGCCTGACTCGTATCCTTATGCGGATAACATGACCCTTGAAGACTTGATCATCCAGGCAGGCGGTCTGCGTGAAGCCGCTTCCGTAGTCCGTGTTGATGTATCCCGCAGAATAAAGAACCCGTATAGTACAGTTGATAATGATACTATCGGTCAGATGTATACGTTTGCCTTAAAGGACGGTTTTGTAGTTGACGGTCGCCCCGGCTTTGTCCTTCAGCCCTACGATGAGGTTTATGTTCGTCGCAGTCCCGGTTATCAACCTCAACAGAATGTTTCAGTCGAAGGAGAAATACTTTTCGGCGGTTCCTATGCGATGACCAGCAGGGAGGAACGTCTTTCAGACTTGATCAACAAAGCCGGCGGAGCCACCAACTACGCTTATCTTCGTGGTGCAAAGCTTACCCGTGTAGCCAATGCGAGTGAGAAGAAACGTATGGGTGATGTAATCCGTTTGATGAGCCGTCAGTTGGGTGAGGCTATGCTTGATTCCCTGGGTGTCCGTGTGGAGGATACGTTTACGGTCGGTATCGATTTGGAGAAGGCGTTGGCCAATCCCGGAAGTACGGCAGATATTGTGTTGCGTGAGGGTGATGTAGTCTCCATTCCGAAGAATAATAATACGGTAACAATCAATGGTGCCGTCATGGTTCCTAATACTGTTTCTTATATGAAAGGCAAGGATGTAGACTACTACCTGAATCAGGCGGGAGGTTATTCTGAGAATGCGAAGAAGAGTAAGAAGTTCATTGTTTATATGAATGGTCAGGTGACTAAGGTGAAGGGTAGTGGTAAGAAACAGATTGAGCCCGGTTGTGAGATTATTATTCCTAGTAAGGCTAAGAAGAAAACTAATATCGGAAACATTTTGAGTTATGCTACTACATTCAGTACTTTGGGAATGATGGTTGCTTCTATTGCTAATTTAATAAAAAAATGAATACTTGATTCTTGTGGTTGAAAATCAGTATGTTAGTAATGGAAACTCATCATTGGGAGAGAGTGAGAAACATCGAAATGGAATGGAAGTTGGTTTAATTGATATTTTCCGCAATATAATTGACATTCGTAAAACGATATATAAGGTTGTGGGAATAGGGATGCTTGTTGGTATTATTGTAGCATTGAGTATTCCAAAACAATATACGGTAAAAGTTACATTATTTCCTGAAATGGGTAGTTCTAAAGGTGGAAATGGCTTAGCAGGACTTGCGGCTTCTTTTTTGAGAAGTGGAGCTAGTGATGCTTGTGAGGATACTCTCATGTATATTATATTGGATTCACAATATAATGAGTGAAGGGTTAATGTGCTTAGTTTGTGTTATTATTTGCAGTACATTTAGTATACTTATTAGTTCTTGGTTTATAAGACTAAATCATAATGAAAAGTTGTATATTAAATCTATTTTAATAGGGAAATTAAAAAAATGATTTTATGAGAGTTGGTAAAAAAATTATATTTAGTTTGATATCTATTATTGTTGCATTAATAGCAATATTTTCTGTTTATATTTATGTTTCAGTTCCTATACCTTCAAATTCTCAAAATAAGATTGTACAAATAAGTTTTGATGATGTTTATCTTTGCATAAAAGACTTGAAAGATACTTTGCGTTATACCTCTGTTTTTCAACAACCTTTTTTTAAATCATTAAAAGAATTGCATGATGTCTATGGTGCAGTCTTTAGTCTTTATGTGTATGAAAAGGCGGATAATTTTGTAATAACAGAAGTTCCTGATAAATTTAGAAATGAATTTATAGAAAATTCAGAATGGTTGAAGTTCGGATATCATGCTATTGAACCACGCTTTGATAAAAAAGAACAGTCATTAGAATTTGAACGTTCTTTTTTGAATGTAAGAAAATCTATTTTACATTGGGCCGGAAAATCTTCTTTAGCCCCATGCTTGAGATTACATTATTATTTTGCGGACGATAGTATGATTGCTATTCTTAAAAAATATAAGGTTTATCATTTATTAGGTGCAGATGATGAAGGGAGGATAAGTTATAATTTGAATCGTTTGCAAAGTGATAGCTTATATGCTCGTAGAGCATATATATATGATAGTATATACTATCATAAGACAGATATAAGAATAGAAAGAATGGAATGTTTTCCTTTGGAATTATTAAATTATCAAAATAAAGATACGATTACGCTTTTTTCTCATGAATGGGCAATGAATGGACATAGAAATATTCTTAATAGAATAAAATTGAGACAATCAATTAAATGGCTGGCTAAGAATAATTATAAATTTACTTTTTTAGAATAATATGGATAACATTAAGAGGTATATTGATTGTTATGTTCCCATAACAACCTGTACTTTACGTTGTCATTACTGTTATATTGTACAACATGGGTTATTTGCTAATAAGGTACCTAAGTTGAAATATTCTGCTGAGACTGTTAGAAAAACTCTATCTAAAGAGAGGTTAGGAGGAACATGTTTAATTAATTTCTGTACTGTCGGTGAGACACTTATTTCAAAAGAATTATTAGAATATGTTCGCGCCATTCTAACGGTCAAGGACATGGATTATAGTGTCTATAAGATGCGCAACGGCGACGTTGTGACAGCCGAAGCTATCAGTACTTTAGGAATGATGGTTGCTTTTATTGCAAATCTAATCAAGAAATAACATAGTATATATCTACGAGATATAATTTGAGTTATGACAGAAAATAAATCAAATACAACGCAAGAACCAATACTAACGAATCTTCAAGTCAACGAACAAGAAATCAATTTAATGGAGATTTTACATAAGATAATTGGTATTCGCAAGACTATCTACAAGGCTGCTGGAATCGGTCTGCTTCTTGGTATAATAGTTGGTTTTAGTGTTCCTAAGAAATATACGGTTAATGTTACCCTCTCTCCAGAAATGGGCAATTCAAAAGGTGGTAATGGTTTGGCTGGATTAGCCGCTTCATTCCTTGGTTCAGGGGCTACAATGACTGAAGGAATGGATGCCTTAAATGCTTCACTATCTTCTGATATTGTTTCATCTACCCCGTTTTTACTAGATCTTCTTCAAATGAATGTCGTTCAAAAGGATATAAAAGAGAATATCACATTGGAGTCTTATTTGGACGAAGAATCTTCTCCTTGGTGGAGCTATATTATTGGTTTTCCGAGTGTGCTGATTAGTGGAGTAAAATCGTTATTTACTGATGAGCCAGTTGTTACAAATAATACTCAGAATGGTACAATTGAGCTAACAAAAGAAGTGGCACAGAAAATCGAATTACTCAAAAAGATGATTATTGCCTCTATAGATAAAAAGACTGGTATCACAAGTGTTTCAGTGACTTTGCAGCAACCTAAAGTAGCAGCAATTGTTGCAGATTCTGTCGTACATAAGTTACAAGAGTCTATTATTGGCTACCGCACTACCAAAGCCAAAGAAGATTGTGCCTATCTTGAGAAACTATTCGAAGAACGTCAACGAGAATATTACGCAGCTCAAAAGAAATATGCCAGCTATGTTGACTCACACGATAACCTGATTCTGCAGAGCGTCCGTACTGAACAAGAGCGTTTACAGAATGACATGAGTTTGGCTTATCAAGTATATAGTCAAGTGGCAACTCAGTTACAGGTAGCAAGAGCTAAAGTGCAGGAAGAAAAGCCTGTTTTTGCTGTGGTGGAACCTGCTGTTGTCCCTTTGCAAGCTTCTAGTGTAGGGCTGAAAGCATATGCATTTGTATTTATGATCTTATGTTCTATTATTGCTATTAGCTGGAAGTTAAAAGGACAGGAAATTTGGAAGACTTTGAGGGGTAATAAAAAATAATTAGTTATGAAAATTAGTGGAGAATTCATACCTGATGGGATGAATAGTTTTGAACGTAATGTAAAACGAGTGGGGGATTGTATTATTGCGAGTATATTGATGATGTTGTTTTCACCTTTATTTTTAGTTTGTTATATTGCGGTAAAAAGAGAGGATGGTGGTCCTGTTATCTTCAAACAAGAACGAATAGGTCGTTTTGGTCGTCCTTTTTACATTTATAAGTTTCGTAGTATGCGGCTGGATGCAGAAAAAAAGGGACCTGCTCTTTATGCTGGTGGGAAGGATAAGCGTTTGACAAAAATAGGTAAATTTTTGCGCGAACATCATCTTGACGAATTACCTCAACTTTGGAATGTTTTTTGTGGAGATATGTCTTTTATCGGACCTCGTCCTGAACGTAAATTTTATATTGACAAAATTATGGAACGAGACCCTCGCTATAGGTTTTTGTATCAGATTCGTCCTGGGGTGACTTCGTATGCTACTTTATATAATGGCTATACAGATACGATTGAAAAAATGTTACGTCGTTTGCGATATGACTTATTTTATTTACAGCATCGTTCATGGTGGCTTGATTTCAAGATACTGATAAAGACCTTTATAAATATCGTTTTTGGGAAGAAGTTCTAATATATTTAAAGAGGTCATTGTATGATTTTGGATCAATCTGAAAATAATAAACGTATAGCGAAGAATACCCTACTACTATATTTTCGGATGTTTTTCACTATGGCAGTTACTTTGTATACCAGCCGGGTGATATTAAAAGCATTAGGGGTAGAAGATTTTGGTATCTATAATGTAGTAGCAGGAATTGTTACATTATTTTCTTTCTTTAGTGGTGCACTTAGTTCTGCTGCATCTCGTTTCATTAGTTTTGAATTGGGAAGTAATAACACTAGCTATTTGAGCAAAGTGTTTTCAGCTATCTTTATTATACATTTATTGTTTTCTGTTGTTGTTGTTTGTTTTGCAGAAACCATAGGCTTATGGGTGGTAAACTGCAAATTGACAATACCACCAGAAAGAATATTTGCCGCTCATGTTGTCTATCAGTTTTCGGTTTTCAGTTGTATTGTAGGAATTATGCAAATACCATTGAATGCAATGATAATAGCTCATGAACGATTAGGCATATATGCTTACATGAGTATCTGTGAGGTAATAGGGAAATTAAGTATTGCCTTTGTAGTTACATATTGTAGTTTTGATCATCTTATTGTATATGGAATGTTATTGTTTTCATTGGTAGTGATACTTTTTGTAATATATTTTATTTATTGTCGGAAGAAATTTCCTGAATATCGTTTTAGTTTTGTTTCTGAAAAGGAAATAGTAAAGAATATATTGGGATACTTTTCTTTCAGTTTATGGGGAGCTGCAGCATATGTTTTGAAAGATCAAGGTGTAAATGTTGTATTGAATATTTTTTTTGGTCCAGTGGTAAATGCTTCACGGGCTATTTCATATCAGGTGAATAGTGCAATAAATAGTTTTGCACAGAACCTGACATTAGCTATGAGTCCTCAAATAATAAAATCATATGCATGTAATGATATTCATCGTGTATTACAGCTTCTTTTCAGAGGTACTAAATTTTCTTATTTTCTAATTTTATTTCTGTCTATTCCTGTAATTTTAGAGACCAAATATGTACTGTCTTTGTGGTTAGGACAGGTGCCTGAATATACTTTGATATTTGTCCGTTTGGTGATTGTTAATACACTTATAGATTCTTTTACTTATATAATTGGGGCAACGGTGCAGGCAACTGGTAGGATAAAGAAATATCAACTGTGTGTAGGAGGAATTTTATTACTCAATTTACCTTTATCGTATTTTTTCTTAAGATTGGGATTTTCTCCGTATATTACTTTTTTGATTGCTATCTTAATTGCTATATTATGTCTAGTAGTTCGTGTCCTTTTATTGAATTCTTTGCTTCGGTTTTCTATAAGAGAATTTGTCGAGAAAATTTTGGGATTATCTTTATTAGTTACTTTTATGTCATACGTACTACCATTTATCATTTATATTTCGTTCGCAGAAGGTTTTATGAGGTTTTTACTGGTAGTAGTTGCTGGTATAATAGGGGCGCTTATTAGTATTTGGTTTGTTGGATTTGGTTATACAGAGAGAGAATTTGTGAAGAAAATGATATTTGTAAAATCAAATATTTAGCATATTTTTATTAAGTTGTAATAGATAATTGTTTATGAACTAATTGATTAGTTATCATGAAAGATATAGATTTGATATGAATATAATTAAAAGATTTATTGATTGTAAAATTCCTTTGCAGACATGTACACTTCGTTGTCATTATTGTTATGTGACTCATAACAAATTGTTTGAGAACAAAATACCTGTTTTCAAGTATGATGCAAACTTTATAGGGAATGCTTTGACACAAAAAAGATTAGGTGGTATCTGTATGTTTAACTTATGTGCAGATGGTGAAACATTATTGTCTTCACAAGTTGTAGAATATATTAGGGCAATATTGGAACAAGGACATTTCGTTATGGTAGTTACTAATGGGACTATGACTAAACGATTTGATGAGATAATAAAATTTCCTGCTCATTTGTTGTCGCATCTTTTTTTTAAATTCTCATATCATTATTTGGAATTGAAGAAGCGAGGTTTAATAGAACTGTTTTTCTTAAATATTGAAAAAGTGCGAAATGCAGGATGTTCTTTTACTTTAGAGGTTACTCCTTCTGATGAATTAATTCCCTATATTGATGAAGTAAAGAAAACTAGTCTGGAAAATGTGGGTGCATTGTGTCATTTAACGGTAGCTCGGAATGATAGAATATCTAGTATGCCTATTCTTACTAAGTTAAGTCGGGAAGATTATAAAAAAACGTGGGAAGTATTTGATTCGGAGTTGTTTAATTTCAAATTATCAGTTTTTGGTGAAAAACGGAAGGAATTTTGTTACGCAGGTGATTGGTCTGTATGTTTGGATTTAGGAACTGGAATATTAAGACAATGTTATTGTTCGGCATCATCACAAAATATATTTGATGATATAGAAAAGCCTATTAAATTTAGGGCAATTGGAAAATGTCGTGAGGCTCATTGTCACAATGCTCATGCTTTCTTGTGTTTTGGAGATATACCTGATATGAATTCTCCTTTGTACTCACAGGTTCGTAACCGTGTATGTGTTGATGGTAGAGAATGGTTATCTTCTGAAATGAAAGATGCTATGTCTCATAAATTGCTTGAAAAGAATAGGTTATATACTCTTCAGGAAAGAAAGATAGCTATTTTATATAGATACTTATATTTAGCGTTGAAAGTTCCTAAAAAAGTTTTTTCTTTAATATATCGTTAATTTGATACATAATGTTGTTTGATAAAAAAATAATAGAACTTAAATCTTTAATATATAAAACTTTATCACCGTATCTATCTTCTAAATGTGCCTTTTTAGAATTACCATATTACCCTAATGTAGGAGATTTGTTAATTTGGGAGGGTACAGAAAAATTTATTGAGGATCATGGTATGGAGTGTGTGTATAAAGCTTCGCGCTGGTCGTATAAATATAGAAGACTCGATAAAAATATTACAATCTTATTACAAGGTGGTGGAAATTTTGGAGATATATGGAGACCATGTCAGGATTTTAGATTAAAGGTTATTCGTGATTATATGGATAATCCAATAATAATTTTACCTCAATCAGTATTTTATGAGGATGAAAAAGTTTTGGAGCAAGATGTTGAAGAAATGGGGCGACACAAAAATTTGATTATATGCGCTAGAGATATTGGGTCGTATGAAATTTTAAAGAAACATTTTACTAAAAATAGAATCTTATTATTACCGGATATGGCTTTCTGTATAGATTTATCTACTATTACGAAATATGCTTTAGAGTCTTTTCGTGATATTTTAGTGGTGCAGAGAGAGGATAAAGAAAGTAAATATTTTGACTTCTCAACAATTAAGTTTAGTAGTGAGAAGGTAGATTTTCGTGATTGGCCTTGTATGGAAAAACGTTTAATTCAAACCGAAATTGGTTTTAAATTAATTGGTGTTCATCGAAGAATTGGAGATTTTATGGATTTTGCAATGGATTTATATTTCCAGAATTTTTATAAGGCCAATTTGATAAAGTCAGGAGTTCGTTTTGTGTCGTCATATAAAGAGATATATACAACAAGATTGCATGTAGCTATATTGTGCGTGTTACTTTCTAAACCTTTTGTTTTTATAGATAATACATATAGTAAGAACTTGAATTTTTATAAAACTTGGTTACATGATTTAGATAATGTAAATTTTATATCATGACATTTTCTGATATGGAAGACTTGATTACAATTTCATTCCCTGTTTATAATGTGGCATCTACTATTGAACGCTCTTTGATGTCGGCACTCAATCAAACATATTCTAATATTGAATATTTGATTGTTGACGATTGTGGTTCAGATAATAGTATGGATATTTTGAAGAATATTTTGCATAATACTTCTCGAAAGGACCAGGTGAAAATCATAAGACATTCATCGAATAAAGGGCTAGGTGCTGTTAGAAATACGTCTATTGAGAATGCGTCTGGCAAGTATATCTATTTTATGGATAGTGATGATATGCTTTCGGCTGATTGCATAGAGAAGCTTAGTGGTGCAATGAAAAAGTACAAAGTTGATTTTGTTGCATCATCACATGCAATTGTTAATGGGGGTGGGGAAATTATAGAGGAAAAAAAGTATTGGAAAGAAACTTTATTTATAAATAATAGTGATATAATAAATTATTATTATCGGACGAAGGGAGATCTTTTTGTATTTATGTGGAATAAATTGTATAATATAGAATTTCTGCGTAAATATAAAATATGTTGTGTTCACCCGATTGTAGAAGATGATTTGTTTTTATTTCAGACTCTTTTTTGTTCGTCTTCATGTTGTCTTATCTCGGATATTACATATTTTTATTATGTAAATCCATTATCTATTACTAATACGTTGATGAAAGAAAACATATCCTTGTCTGTTGCAAAAATATATAGTGATATACTTGCGTACAAATATAAAACTACAATTCAGTGTGCTACTAGGGAATCTGTAGTATATATTTTATTGTTTGTTTTTACAGAATCTATTTTCCGAGCAAGTGCCATTGTACAATCATCAAGCATCAAGTTACAAGAAAAAAAGGAAATATTAAGAATAATGCTTTATCCTCCGGCACTCTCTATGAATTGGAAATTTTGGTATAAATTAGAAAGTAAGTTTAAACTAAAACTTCTTCTATATAATTTTTTTGTGATTTCGTGTTTTAATTTAAAATTTATGTTTATTCGCCAAATACCAAGAATAAGTTATTTTCTTAAACAATAGATGAAGGGTGTTTTATCTTATATTTTACTGGTTTTATCTTTTTATGTTTATATTTATAGGCCAGGTTTTATAGCATATCCCCAATTATTCACTCAATTGATATGTGTGATTATTCTAGTTGGAATTTGTTTAAAATGGCAGAAGGTTAATAGATATATTTATTTGTTTCGTTGGGAATTACTGGCATCTATATTGTTATTGTTTTATTCTATTCTTCGATATATTTTAGGAGGGGAGAACTATCAAGTAAGCATTAACTTATGTTTGATGACAGAATTGATATTTGGCCCTGTTTTATTAGTGGCTTGTGTAAAAAGACAAAAAATTGTTCGAGGGATATTATTAGTTTCTATGATTGCTTCTTTCATCTCTTTCTTGTCTTTGGTTTTTCCTCAATTTAAAGAATTGTTGTTTTCTTATTTTTCTTATGATGATAAATTGCTGATTTATGTTTGGCGAGGATTTGGTTTGTCAAACGATTTACTTTATACATATTCTGTAGCTCAGGCGTTTATTTTTTGCTTTTTACTCGAAACTAAAAATAGGGTACTTATAATTCTTGGGTTTATTCCTTTTTCGGTGGCAGTACTTTTTAATGCCAGAATTGGTTTGCTTCCAATAGCACTATATTTTATTTATAAAGTGATAGTTGAGCGTAGATTAAGTATATTATTATATTTGTTAGCGTTAATAATCGTTTTGGTAGTAGTTATTGTTTACAGTGGTATTTATGATGAATATGAAAGTACTTTTTCTTGGCTTTTGGACGCCTTTGCTGAAACATCAAATGTAGTCTTGGGTACTTCATTTGATGTTCAAAGCTCTAATATAGAGATACTTCAGAATATGATTGTCTATCCTTCAGATCTCGGAGAGTGGATATTTGGAAAAGGTGAGTCTATTTTTGGCATTAGTGGACAAAATAGTGATATTGGTTATATAATACAATTAAACTATGGGGGAATTATTTATTGTATTTTATTAGCTTTCTTCTTCTTTCTAATCGTTTACAGGCTTTTTAAAATGGGTATAAAAAAAGAGTGGTATTTTTTTGTTGTACCTATTCTGATATTACTGCTCAATTATAAAGGTGATGTATTTCAATCCTCATCTTTTATGAGGGTATTTATGGTAATTTATCTTCTAACAATCATACAATATGAAAAGGAAAAAAATAATTGCAATGCATCCATACCTACACAATAAATCTTCTCTGACTTTTCAACTTGATGTGTATAACTCGTGGGAAAGGTTAGGGGGAAGTACCAAGAAAGGAATTCGGATACCTTTGTGGATACAGTATGTAATTGCAAAACTTAAATTGACTTTTAATATTAGTCAAAAAGGGAAGACTGTTCGATTATTTTTTGGTGGTGGTACACCTGATTATTCTATATTCCCATATTGTTTTTATAATGAAGTAATTCCTATGTTATGGGATTGCTGGCCAAAATATCACAATCGCCTGTTTGCTTCTTTGGTAAGAAATAAAATAAGAACTGTCATATTAACTTCTTCACAACTAGCATGTATAATCAGACAAAAGTTTCCATTAATGAATGTTATTTATTTGCCAGAGGGTATTGATGAAACCAAATATAAGAATAATTGTAAATTGATAGATAGACATATTGATCTATTGGAATTTGGGAGGCCTTCGGGAAAGATTCACGATTTGATAGTCGCACACAAAAGCGAAATATTGAAAAGCCATAGATATTCAATGAGTGGGTGGATTTTCCCGGATCATGAGAGCTTTATCAACGGCTTGGCTGATACAAAAATAGCGATAACCTTTCCCCGTTGTGACACAGATCCGGTAAAAGCAGGAAATATAGAAACTCTGACGCAGAGATATTGGGAGTGTATGTTGTCAGGTTGCATATTACTGGGTAGAGCTCCACAGGAGTTGATCGATTTAATTGGCTATAATCCTGTTGTTACTGTTGATCCGGTTTTTCCTCATTTGCAGATTGACGATATTTTGAACCACTTAAATGATTATCAGGAAATGGTAGAGCGAAATTATCTGACAGCATTAGAATATGCTTCTTGGGATATTCGTGTTTCTTACTTAAAGAAAGAATTAGTAAGGCTGGAATATAATGTATAATAATAGATTGATATGATTACAGTTTTTACACCGACTTATAATAGGGCCTATATTATAGAAAAACTATATGAAAGCCTTTGTTGGCAAACGTGCAAAGATTTTGAATGGTTGGTGGTTGATGATGGTAGTAGAGATAATACAAAAGAATTAATAAATTCTTTTATGGCTGAAGGCAGAGTAAACATTCGATATATTTATCAGGAGAATGGAGGAAAGCAACGGGCTATAAACAGAGGGGTTCATTCGGCTAAAGGAGATTTATTTTTTATTGTAGATAGTGACGATTTCATTACCAGTGATGCTATTGAAAAGATATCCTCTTCATGGAATGAGATTAGGAATAACGGTAAATATGCAGGTCTTTGTTACAGGAAAATAAGAATGTCTACTTTGGAGGTTATTGGAGATTCTTTTCCTTGTTCTGTTCTTGATTCGGACTCTTTGACATTGGCATATCATTATAATTTGAATATTGACAAAGCAGAAGTCTTTATAACTAATATATTAAAGCGTTTTCCTTTTCCAGAAATAGAAGGTGAGAAATTTGTGCCGGAGGCATTAGTTTGGTATAGGATAGCTAGTGCAGGATTTAAATTGAGATGTATAGATGAAGGTGTTTATTGTTGTGAATACTTGCCGGATGGTTTGACTCAAAATTTTCATCAAAATTTGAAAAGGAATAATCGGGGATTCTATTTGTTCTATCGGGAACTGTTGTTTTACCATGAGGTTCCTGTATTTCCTTATAAAATTAAAGCATTAGTGAGATTAATCCAATGTTATTTTTATAATCTATTAAAATGAAAATTCTTTATGTAATAACGGCTCTAGGGGTGGGTGGGGCCGAAATAGTCACAATAAATATTGCTAATCAAATCGTATCTAGGGGATATGGAGTTACTATTCTTCATTTAAGAGAGATGAATAACCTTAAAAGCTACATAGATCCGAGAGTTCAAACAGTGACGTTGAGCATGACAAAATCTCCAGTAAGTTTCATTAAAGCGTTGTTTCGTGCAAGTAAATTTATAAAAAGATGGAAACCGGATATTGTTCATGGACAGATGTTTCATGCAAATCTATTTTGTCGTATTTTACGTGTGTTTCTTAGATTTCCTGTATTGATTACTACAGAGCATAATAAATATATAGGTGGACGTTTGCGTATGGTCTTGTATCGAATAACAGACTTTTTGACTGATTTGAATACTAATGTTTCAAAAGAGGCAACTGAACTCTTTGTTAAGTGTAAGTCATTTTCTGAAAATAAAACAATGTCTATATATAATGGTATTGATTTGGAGAAGTTTTTCCATTATGAAAGTAAAGCTACTTCTATTCGCGAAAAATACGGAATCAATGAGGAGGATTTTGTGTTTATTAATGTGGGAAGATTGACAGAGGCCAAAAATCATAAGGGATTGATCGATGTATTTACACTACTTGTCGAAAAATATAAGAATATGAAATTGTTGATTGTTGGAACGGGAGAGTTAGAGAACGAATTGCAAAATTATATTCGCGTAAAAGGGGGAGAAGAATTTGTTTCTCTGGCTGGTAGGCATTTTAATGTTGTTGATTTTTATAATGCTTCCGATTGTTTTGTTTTATCCTCTACTTGGGAAGGATTTGGAGTTGTTTTAGTCGAAGCTATGGCATGTGAACTTCCTGTTGTAACTACTGATGCGGGGGGCTGTGCGGAAGTAGTAGATGATCCTCAATTTGTAGTTCCTGTTGGCGACTTAAATATTCTATATCAAAAAATGGAGCAAATCTACTTAATGAAACCACAAACAAGAATGGTGTTGGGTAGTGTTAATCGAGAAAAGTCCAGACGATTCGATTTACATTCTATTTGTGATCAGTGGGTGACTGTTTATACAAAATTTATAAAAGCGTAGCATCACTTTTACATTTCTATAGGTTAATAAAATAAGTATGAGAATTATGGAAGTCGTGACTCGTTCTGATTTGGGAGGGGCGCAGAGTGTTGTGATTAATTTGTCAAACAGTTTATGCAAATATCATGAAGTAATAGTAGTAGCAGGAACTGAAGGAGGTGGTCAAATGGGGCAGCTACTCTATGATAATGTAAAGCAAGAATCAGTGAAGTGGCTCAGACGTTCGGTCTCACTTAAGAACGATTTACTTTCTTTGGTTTGTTTATGGAGGCTTTATCACAAATATCAACCTGATGTTATTCATTTACACTCTTCTAAAGTCGGAATATTAGGACGTTTGGTTTTCCCTAAGTCAAAAATAGTTTATACCGTACATGGCTTTGATTCGATACGACTGGCCTATCGTAAGTTTCTACCTCTGGAACGTTTTCTGCAAAATAGATGTAAAGCATTGGTTGGAGTATGTCAGTATGATAAGAAAAACTTATTGGAAGAGAAGATTACTCACCAAGTTGGGTTTGTATATAATGGCATTAAAACTGTTAAAATAGATGATAATCTTAAACTTCCTGATGAGTGTTTGCAGTATGAGAAGATAATATTATGTATTGCACGTTTGTCTAAACCGAAGAGATTCGATTTATTTCTTGAAGTGGCTGACTTATTACATCAATATGCATTTGTGTGGATTGGTAACCAAAGTGATGTAGATACTTGTGGTCATAAAAATGTTTTCTGCTTAGGGAGTATTCCAAATGCCGGAAGATATAATCATCTAGCAGATTTATTTTTCTTACCGACCAATTATGAAGGTTTACCTATGGTTATCTTGGAAGCTATGAGCCTTGGGAAACCTGTTATAACTTCAAATGTTGGAGGAGTAAATGAGATGGTTATTAGTGGATGGAATGGTTATGCTTTAGACAATGTAGCAGAACAATTTGCAGATAAAATAAGACTTGTTTTAAATAATGAAGATTTATATGCTGGGTTTTCGAAACATTCTTTGGAGTTATTCAAACAGAAATTTACTGTAGAAAAAATGGTGGAAGAATATTTGCTTCTGTATAACCTTAAATCTTCTTAGGCTATAATATCTCTGCGGATATTATAGCTATTCAGTGAGTGCTTACGGTGGTATAAAATAAAATGTTGAGATGTAATCAGCACTAATAGAGTGTTTGTATGTGAGATGAAGAGAATGTAGGTCCCTAGTTTCATGCTGAACGCATGATTCTCCTACATTTGTGAATTAGAAAGAGTACGACGGTACCTTTCTAATTTACGCCCTGGCACCGGAGGTGTATCTGGTGTTAATTTCCCACGATATCAACGGTCTGTGAAGATAGTTGATATTTTCTTTTTATTCTCATTATATCGGATAATAGTATCTTCTTTCTTTGTTTATATGTTTAATTTTTTATAACTTTATAGCATATAAAACAGTAATAAAGAAACGATGGAACATTCAGAATTTGTAGTGAAATGTTATAATAAACAAGAGTTGGCCCAGATGTATTTTCCTGATTTGACTATCCGTGCTTCGGTCAATAAACTTAGGCGTTGGATGCGGAAATGCAAGCCATTGATGGATGAGATACTGGCTACGGACTTTCATCCGAAAACGAAAGCTTTTTCTGTGAGAGAAGTACGGCTTATTACCTATTACTTGGGAAAGCCGGGAGATTTATAAATGATATAAACATAAAAAGAACTACGGGAGACTGCACGTTCGACAGCTCCCGTAGTTCTTTTTATATATCCATATACTCCTTACGACGTAAGCATCCGATAAAGTACACATTGTAGACCTAAAAACTCTTCTATTACTTTGCGTTCAAAAACGTAGTTATGAAACGATCAATGAGTAAAGAAGAGTTTTTAGCGCTATATCAGCGCCAACAGTCCAGCGGACTAACCATAAAGGATTTCTGTGATAATGAATCGTATCCTGCTTCCTGTTTTCATTATTGGAAGAAGAAATATGGATTGAGTCACCCATATACCAAACACACCGAACCTACAGGTGATTCGTTTATCCCTCTTAATATTAATCATACTCCTGCCATTCCCACTTCATCATGTGGTGACAGGCATGTAACCATAGAACTTCCATCCGGCATAAAGATCCACCTCAACATCCTAAGTAATCCGGAGATTATTTATGGCCTGATCAGTAAATTATGTAGCCATGTTCTGTCTGAATGATACGATGCGCTACTTCCTGTGTCCCGGGAAGACAGATATGCGCAAAGGAATAAATTCCCTTTGTGGGCTTGTTCATGATAAAATGGGATATGACGTTCGACTTGGCGATGTGTTTATCTTTGTCAACCGAAGCAGAACAACCATGAAACTTCTGCATGCCGAAGACGGAGGTATGGTTTTATACATAAAACGCCTTGAGGAAGGTACCTTCAGACTTCCTTCCTATGATAGTGAAAGCCGTTCCTATCCCATGGAATGGCGTGATTTAGTACTGATGGTGGAAGGCATAACCGATAATCCGAGTGATAGACTCAAACGTCTTAAAGCCGGTCGAAAAGAAGGATTTTATTGATTAAAAAGAGCTTCCTAAACTTGTATAGCTGTACGATTTTCAGTATCTTTACATTATAATAAGATACTAAAAAGAATGATTCATACAGATACGATGGAACTAATAATCAAGAATCAACAGGAGCAAATAAAAGGGCTTCTGGAGACAAATCGTACCCTTGTAGAATCAAATCAGAAACTTATGGAACAGACGGGAGAACTGCAGCAAAAAGTACAGGAACTCCTGTCGCAAGTAGCCTGGTTAAACAGACAGCTTTTCGGCAGAAAGAGTGAAAAGCTGGCATCCTTGGATCCCAACCAGCTTGCCTTGTTTGATACCTTGGCTAATCCCAGGCAAGAGGAAACGGATCTTGTGGAGACTGGCGTAGGCACTAGGACATGTAAACCGGACGGAAAGAAAAAAGAATCCCGCCGTAATCGGGAACTGTTAGAGGGGCTGCCCGTTGTGGAAGTCATTGTCGAACCTGATAATGTGGATCTGAATCGATATCGTCGTATAGGTGAAGAGCGCACACGTACGCTTGAATTTGAACCGGGAAAGCTATATGTCAAAGAGACAGTACGTCCCAAATACGGACTCAAAAATAATTTAAGTCTTCCCAAAGAGGGTGAAAGCGGTGTCATAATAGCACCGCTTCCACCTTCCCCTATATACAAATGTCTGGCAGGACCTTCCTTGCTAGCCGAAATACTTCTGCAGAAATATGAATATCATGTTCCCTTTTACCGTCAGGTAAAGGAATACAGACATTTGGGTGTACGACTGCCGGAAAGTACTTTAAGCGGGTGGTTTAAGCCGGTATGTGAGTTATTAAGTCCTCTTTATTCGGAATTAGTAAAGCTCGTAACGGGCAGCGGATATGTTCAGGTCGACGAAACCACAGTACGGGTCATCAACAAAGGAAAGGGAAAAACCGATAAGGAGTATTTATGGATGGTCAGGGCAGTTATGGAAAAACAGGTCATCTTCCATTATGATGACGGTTCCCGATCCGGACAGACAATCAGAAATTTATTAAAGGACTTCAAAGGATATCTTCAAAGTGACGGATACAGTGCCTACAATGCGTTTGATGGCACTAAGGACGTGTGCCTTATTGCCTGTCTGGCCCATATCAGAAGACATATGGAGCTGGCACTGGATGAAAATAGATCACTTGCTGAATATGCTCTTAAACAAATACAGGAACTATATCATATTGAGCAGATAGCAGATGCCCGGAAACTCGATGCGCAGGGACGATGTGCACTCCGCCAGCGTTTGGCAACTCCCATACTTGACTCCTTTGAAAAATGGATGGAACAGACTTATGGCAAAGTACCACCAAGAAGTCGCATGGGACAAGCTATTACCTATACTTATCCTCTTTGGCCAAGAATGAAGAATTACCTGAAAGATGGAAATCTGAAAATCGATAATAATCTGGCGGAAAATGCGATTAGACCACTTACTTTGTCCAGAAAGAACTTCCTCTTTTGTGGTAACCACGAGGCTGCTGAAAATACAGCAATCATATGCTCACTATTAGCTACCTGTAAAGCACAGGAAATTAACCCAAGGGAATGGCTGAATGATGTCATAGCCAAACTTCCATACTATCTGGAAAAGGACTCCGGGAAAAATGTTCGTGAACTTCTTCCGGATGTTTGGAAGTTAGAGAAATCCAACACGAATCCAATTGGAGTTTAAATATTTATGTTGAAGAATAAAAAAAACTCGATATTAGCTTTTGACTAAAGTTGATATCGAGTTTTCTATTTTATGAAAATACAATGTGTACTTTATCGGATGCTTACTCTCTTTCTTATACAAGTTGTTTAAAGAACAGACTTTGTGTTTATAATAAAAAGTGAGAACGTTTATTATAAACGGGTCTTAAGTTTATTATAAACGATTATTGGCTGAACTCTTGAAAAATGGGTGAAGAATTTAAACAAAATGGGGCGAAATCCTTGCAGACTTCACCCCATTGTTAGTTCTTACAGTACACTTGCGTGTATGCAATCTGATGATTTATGTCTTTATTTTTGTATGTTTCATACCTGTTGTTTCTGATTCGTTTCTGCAAATATACAAAATAAAAAAGGAAAAGTCAATACCCTGTTTCCGTTTTGAAGCTGAATACATAGGCAATGGTGGCTGGCATCAATACCTCTTTCTCCATTGCTATTATTTGAGAAGCTGTTCCTCAATGATTTGCACGTACTTCTCCGGAGTAGCTCCGACTTCGACGATAGGTTTGCCGCCTACCGGAATAAAGAAAAGAGTCGGCAGCGCCTGTACTCCGAAATGTTTGCACAAGTCTTTCTCTTTATCCGCATTCACTTTATAAAACATGACTTTTCCCTTATACTTTTCAGCCAATTCTTCCATTTTCGGAAGCAGTCTCATGCAAGGGCCGCACCAAGTTGCCCAAAAGTCAACAACCACAGGTTTGTCTCCATTATAAACGAAATCATTTCCTGTCCGGTAATCAAAAATATGTTCCAGAAAGAATTGGCGGGTAATCGGATTCATCTTGCCGTCTTCCGCTTTGACTTCCGTTACTTTAGCTTCCGATTCGGGAATAGGAACCAAGTCGAAAGGCTGGAAGTATATTTTTTGATGAACATAATCAATGGACAAAATGCCGTAGTCCAATAGTTTCTTTCCTAAAACAGAATGTTTCAGAGATGGATTCCTCACGGCAAAGGCATCGTCTATCTTTGTTTTCACGAATATTGTTTCCGGTAAGGTCAGGCTTTCTTCTTCTTGTGCCGTCTCTTTATAGCCGATTGAAACTTTTTGCGGAGTTCCCTTCGGATAAAGTGTGCTCCACTCGTTAAAGTCTTTTTCAGTGAGGTTGATTAATCCGTCGCTCCATGTATCTAAAATAGGAAAAATTGTTTTATCTTGAATCGATATCGAACATACTATACCTAAACCTGTTATCAATTCAAAATTTTCTCTATAGTTTAGTTTCATGTACGAAGGTCGGTACGGCTGAGTGATAGTGATCTTTTTTCGTCGCATGTCAATGGTCAAGACGGAAGTTCGGAATACTGCAGAATTCAATACTCCCATTACTCCCAGTTTGCGTAGATAAGGTTCATCTTCTAATATGAATGTTGGCAGACTATTGCTGAATGTATTATTACCAATAGTTAAGGTTCCTATTTCATAGATTTTCTTTACGGGAACCTGTTTGAATTTGAAATTCTGATAACTTCCAAAACTACTGGCGTTTTTCGTGTTGATTTTCAGTTGGTTGACAGCTTCCGGAAGTAATGCATTATGTCCGGCTAAATCAAGTACAAAATTTGCTGTTTCTCCATTTATATTGGCTTCTATGATAATCTTTCCATCGATTGTTTTAAATGGAATGATTTCCGTCATACTGTTCTGTGTTTGTGCTTTTATGCCTGAAATAAAACAAAAAGCAATCAAACATATATGTATTTTTATTATCATATTTCTCAAATTCATATTGTTTTAAAGTCTATCTTTCTTTTTTGATTTCTATTTTTCTCTCCTGATTGTCCTTTTTAATAATAATATATCCTGTATCTCCGGGAATAGCGTTCATTATCTCTTCTATAGCAATCTGGCTCATCGGACAGTTGCTTAATGAGGTTCCGTTGATATTGATTACCTGATCACCGAAAGATACTTGGTCTTTCATACTATCCCATATCGTTGTGATTTCAAATCGTTCGTTGCGTGGCAATATACTCACATTCCAAAGAACGGGAGCACCTCCCATATCAGTTTTCCCTTTTTCGAATGGGAGGAAGAAGAAGCGTTTACGCATATAGTCTATAATCACTTTTCCATATTTCAGCAAGTCTACTCCTATGATTGTTTCATTCATTATGCTTGTCGTGCAGCCTATGTTTGTGAATTCCTTATCCATGATACGAATAGAAGGTATGTTCAGTTTTTTGATTTCTACAGGACTTCCCAGTCCGGTTAATCCGGCAGATACAATCCCATGTGCATGATTTGTTTCTTTTATATCGGATATATCAGCCAGCCTGTTATAATCTTGTATCGAATATAGTAGAAAACCTTCTGCACCAGTGTCAAACAATATTTTCATTGTCTGTTCTTCTTGCTTGACAGTGATAAATGAGTGATATTCCGTTTCATCCAGAAGAGGAACTCCGTCTGTTAGTTTCAGTTTCTCGGGGCGATAGGGATAGTTGATGACCATGATTCTATAGCGAGAGTCGAATGTTACTACAGATTGTGAGAATGCGTCTCCACCGAGAATGCCGGCGACTCCTAAATCAGTGAAAAAAGGATCTTTGGGTAGCACCATTGTTTTTAATAGCTTGATTTGGTAACTATTGCCGATGGATACATTGGAGACATATGCTTCTTGATAGTTTTGTCCCTGTCCGTTCACATCAGAAATGCGTGTATATCCTGCAGCGTTTGCCTGCATTTCAAGGGCTATATCGTACATCGTTCCGGTTTTGCCACCGGTGTCGACGATATATTTCGTTTTAACGCCGTTGATTGTGACAGGAATAATGATTTTGTTGTGTACCAATTCATAGGGAATAGTGTCGCAAACCTTATTTTGGATTTGCGACATACATTCCTTTCCATAGATTAGAAACATTAACAGCCATAAACCGGTGAGTATCTCTGCTCTTTTCATATCATTTCTTTTGCGAATTCATTTTTTCTGCTTCTAGAATAGCTTGATAGGCGTTAACAATACCTCCGGAGATACATAAATCATCAAAAAGGAATAAATCTTGTGAAGGTCTGTCGTCTACTCGAATGCCTTTTTCTACTTCTACTCCTTTGCGTGAGGTTACACTTTTTAATAGAATATCACGGATTTGTGAGCCGGTAAGCTTTGGAAAATAAGATTTTATGAGTGTGGCTACTCCGGCTACGGTAGCGGCCGCTAGTCCTTCTCCTGTTCCTGTTCGGTAAGTGTCTCCCATGTATGCAGAATATATATCTGTTCCCGGAGCATAGATATCTAGTGTATTTGCTCCATAATTTGTATCCATAACCGGATTTCCTTTTTTATCAGAAGAGGCGACTATCATAAGATTGGTGAGTTCTTTGTCTTTACTCATTTTCCGGTTCGGGAAGAATTCTACTTTGTCCATATCGATAGATGTATTCCACGCGGGAACTATCACTATGGCTCCTTTCTTTTCCGCTTCTTTCAATTCATGGATTATCCATTGTTTTTGTTCCTCGGGGTATAACATATTCTGTTCAGGCAATACAATCACATCTGCTCCGTGGCTGACTGCATAATGAATGGCTAATGCCATATCTTTCAGGTAAGGTTCCCCTTCTCCTGTACAGATACGTAGCGTCATGATTTCTGCTTGATCGGCAATGCCATCGCTTCCTATTTTATTGTCACGTTTAGCAGCTATAATTCCTGCCTTCATTATGTTGGTTGCTGCATCGGATGTAAGTAGTACATTATTTCCATAATTGCTGTCATTTATGTCCATTGGGTTGTCACCTGTAATTTCTTTCCGTTGGTCCGTACCATATTTTCTTAAGGCTTCTTCGTAAGAGGCTTTAGCTGTTTCCACACTTTTCTTACCCATATTTTGGTATACAGGTTCCCATTTATCTGTATTATATAAACTGAAATAATAGGCTGTACATACAAAGGCTACTTCAGAGAGGCTGTCCCTTTCCGCTTTAGGGTCATAACAACTTTGAAACTCCTCGACGGTTAATTCTTTTCCAGGGAAGCGCTGCTTCATGTCTCTATTAAATTTTTCAACGTATTCTTCGATGACATAAGCAAGTTGCAGACCACTGTAAGTACTTCCTATTCTGGATTCGGGCATTACTTTATATCGATAATAGTTATATTCTTCCATGTTTTCCGGTGCAGCTACTTCCTGACGTGTTCCATTAATAATTTTATAATACTTTTTCCCATCAAAAATATAGTCTGCATATTTATCTTTCAAGCGGAAGAATTCACGTTCTCCTTCTCTCGTCAAAGACTCCACAACTTGAGCATCTTTGCCCCCGAGGAAGTTCCAACCATTAATATCATCAATGAGACCATTTCTATCATCATCTTTTTGATTTAATTTTTCTTTGGGATTGATCCATATAGCCTGTCTCAGATCTTCGTGTTCCACGTCCATTCCGGTTCCGATTAATGCGACAATCGGCCTTTTCTTGAGTTTCTTTTTGTTAGCATTCAAATATTCATAGGCTTTGTTAACTTCAGCGCCATATACACTGTCTCTGTCGAAAGAACAATTGTACCAGTCCAGTTCGGATTGTTTTTTTTGTTTTTCAACTTTTTGTTTTATTAATTGAGCTGATGTAATTCCACAAATAAGGCAGCATAAGATAAGGGATATAAGTTTTTTCATTGTAGGATGAGTTATGATATTTATATAGTCAGATTAATTTCTAGCTTTTAATATGGCTTCACGTACTTGTTCTCCGCGGACATTACGTGCTATTAGTTTTCCTTCTTTGTCAATGACTACAAGGAAAGGGATGGCATAAAAGCCATAAGCTGTCTGGATAGCACTTGGAGCTTCATTACTTTTCGGAAAGCCTGTTTTATCCCACAGCATTACCCAGGGAAGTTTTTCTTCGTCCAGCATCTTTTTCCACTTAGCTTGGCTATCGTCTAGTGATACGCTGATGAACTCCAAATCGTCAGCTTTCAGTTCATTATATATTTTTAGCATACTACGCATCTCCTTACGACAAGGGCCGCACCAGGAAGCACAGAAATCCAAAACGACAATTTTACCGCGAAAGTCTTTTAAATTGACCTTCTGATCATTGACATTCGTGAAAGTAAAGTCCGGACATTCTGCACCAATAATTTGGTGGGAAAGGATTTTGACTCTTTCTACCAGCCAGCGGGCAGATAAAGAGTTTCGCTCATCATCGGAAATCATATCCAATAATTTCTTATTAGAGTAATAGTCATTTACATTGGCCAGATAAGCAAGCGCGGATACCATATTAGGTGACAGTTGCGCGTTAGCTGGAAGAGAAACAGTTGCTGTGTCCGGGTCTTTATCTGCGGGTAAATATTCTTGCAGAGTGAGAAACGAGTCGATACCTTTAAACGACAGGGAACTTTGTTCGGGATTTGTCTCATCATAGTAGCCGATGATGTTCACTTCATGGTTCTCGAAATATATTTTTTCTTCCGTTTTTCCGATTCGCAATGTGTAGATATCGGGTTGAATCAGCTTCTGTTCTGTGGCGAACTCTTTATTGGGTTGGAGTTCACAGCTAAGAATAAGTGTTCCGTTCAGGTCATTCACTTGCAAAGTGGTTGGTTTCAGTATTCTTAACTTGCCTTTAATTTGTAGTCCATCTTTGCACCACGAACTTGTCGTGGCGCATAAGAAGGACGAAAAAAATAAAATGAAAAGTTTCTTTGTTGATATCATAGAATTGTATTTAAATAATAATCGTCACAGGAGAATAGTTACCAGTCAAATCCTGCCCAGGGATCGTCATCGTCTCCACCGTCTTCATCGTTGTTACCCGGTATTTCTGGATGAGGCTGAATATCCCAGTCATTCGGACCTTTAGCTATGGCTTCCAAATCAATTCCATAATTCTCCTTCATGTATTTGCGTACGAAAGCGAATTTCTCGATAATAAGCGGGAATTGACTGTATCTTTCGGTACTTTCGGCTTCCGTATAATATAATGATAGTAAGGCATATCCGGCAAATGTTGCTTCCCGGGTCGGGTTGCTGCCGTCATATTCTTCATTCAGTGTGAATTTATTTGTATTTACAGTACCTGGAAATCCCCTGTTCAAGTGAAAATCAGGACTGTCTGTTTCCCAAAAATAGAATGATATAGGAGTCACGTAATCCAAACCACGGTTGAATTCTTCGGGAATGGTAATTAGCCTTTTTTCTACAGCAGCCTTTATGATATTACCGAGAATCATTTTCCGACGTTGGCTGAACGTTACTTGGTCGTCCGGCATAATATATTTGTCGGTCATTTCTGCCTGAGGTCCGAATAAACAGGTGCTCCAGTAATCCAGACCATTAATGATTTCGTGCATGGCATTATTTTGTTTGATAACGACTGCTCCCAAATCTATTTCCGTTGCTATATGCACATTATAAGCCATATACCAATATAACGGTAATAATTTGCTTGTAACCTTTTTACACTTTTCGTTATTGAGGTAGGAGAATACATGTTTCTTCATAAATTCCGTATAGAACTTCGCCATTTCATCGTTGATACACCCTTCCCCTTTATAATTTGTGGATGCACCTCCTGTCCAGCTACGATTGAAATCTTCATCTTGCAAATCTTTATAAATCAGATAGACGCCGAAATCTTTTTGTATTTGTGAGATGTCATCATCCCAGCTATTCGTTCCTTGGGGAACTTTGAAACGTAATTCAATGCCTCCTTCTGTGGGGGTAAGTGCATCTTCTTCATAGCATGAGGTGAATGCTATGCAAGTGAGGAGTCCCCATAATAAATATATATTTCTCATATTTGTTTCTTTTTTAAGTTACTGAAATTATTAGCATTAGTTTTCTCGTTTAGGAGCCAAAGGATTTTGTTCCAGTCTTTTATTTTTAATCAATACTTCATCCGGAATCGGCATGGTATAAGAAGGGTCGTTAGATTTTAGCGTATATGTTTTACCTTCCCATTCGTGTGTGATTTGAGGCATTCCGTAGCGTCTCAGGTCGAACCAGCGTTGTCCCTCAAAACAGAGTTCTTTTCTTCTTTCTGCCTTGATAAAGTTTTTCAACGTCTCACCGGTCAATCCGGCAGGGACAACTAACTTTTCTGGTTCGTAACGATTCTCCAATAAAGTTCTCATAGCTGAAAGCGCCTTACTTTCTTCGTTATTGTAGGCAGCAGCTTCTGCAAGATTCAGATATGCTTCACTCAGTCTAAAAGAGAGTGCAAAATTCTCTGAACCATTAGGCTCGCCCATTGCAGATAGTTGGTATTTCCCGAAAGAACTGTAATAGTCCGGATAAAAACTGTTATTTATTCTGTTATATTCTTTAGCTATGTATTTTTCTTTTCTTAAGTCTCCATCTTTAAAACTTTCCAACAGATCATCGGAAGCTGTGAAGGCTTTCCGATAGTAGGTAATATTTATTCCCCAACCGGGATAATCGGGGTCTTCCTCTTCACGAGATACTGTTTCGTTATTAAATTCTGTGAGATCAGATACATTTCCATATAGCCAGATTACTTCTGATGATTTCAAAGACGTGAAATTGTAATAAGGTTCTGCTGTTGACGTAGAAGGCAGATTATTCAAATTGATTAAAGAGAAAGACCACTCATTGATTACCTTGTCGGCATATATCGCTGCATCCTTCCAATTTTCCATGTAAAGGAAAACACGGGATTTCAATAATTGTATCATAGGAAGGCTGATTAAATAGTTCGGTTCGTATTGCTTATCTTTCGATAAAGTGAGAAACAACCGTTCCGCTTCGCTCAAATCTTCTATAATCTGGTTATAAACTTCTTCTACACTATTACGTGTCATTAATAAATCTTCTTCGGGCAGTAGGTTACTTGTCAATTTAAGAGGTACTCCCGCTGCTTGCTTGTCATAATTATAAGGTGCACCGAAGTGATTGACTAACATGAAGTAGTAGAATGCTCTTAGACCTAAAGCTTGGGCAATCACATAGTTCTTTTCAGCTTCTGTTCCGTTTACATCACCAATATAATCAAGTGCGGCATTTGCCCCTAAAATAAATTTATAGTAACCTTCCCAGATATTGTAAACAACGGGACTGTTCTTTTCCATTATGAAGAACATATCCGGTTGCCATGTGAAAACTGCTTTCTTGGATTCTACATATCCTAATGAGTTGGAATCGAACTCATACCCGGTTTTGTGGAACTGGACATCATCATCGAGGAAACTTAAAAAACCTAGTAAATTGTTGCCTGACTTATGTTGGGGGTAAGCACTGCCGATTAGCATCTCTTGGAGGGCGTTAGCGTCTTTAGGAACATATTCGCTTTGGGATTTCGGTTCCAGAAAGTCGGAGCAGGAGGACAGTGATAATAAAACGATTCCTATAATTGTATATATAAATTTTTTCATCTTTTATTTTTTTAGAAACCAATGTTAATACCTAGTGAGTAATTGCGCGGAAGTACACTATTGCTGATTTCCGGGTCGAACCCGTTGAAACGTTTGCTGGCGATAACGAAGATATTATCCATGTTGAAGTTGAGTGACAAGTTCTTCATGTATATCTTTTCGCACCATTCGCGTTTCATTTGCCAAGATAAACCGATATTACGGCAGCGTAGGAATGAACCACTTACAACCATAGCATCAGACTGCTCCCATACCGGGATTTTGAAAGTACTCTCTCCATTAGGTAATTGTATGAGAGACATATTGCCCTTAGGCAGTGAAGGTATGATAGTATGTGCTTCGTCTCCCGGCTCTTTCCAACGGTTTAACAAATCACGGTTTATATTCGTATATGGGTCTGGCATATAGTAGGAACTGCTAAACTGCGAGTAGGGCGAGGGCAGACGTTTTTTGTTGCCAAGCAAGAGTGAGAAACTGCTGTTCAGAGTCAGTGATTTATACCGGAAACTTAAACTTAATCCACCTGTAAAATAGGGATCTCTTTGCCCTGAATAAACCAGGTAGGTGGTCGGGTCTATCAATCGGCTTCGTTGGTCATCCGGAATATCCAGAAGGTTGAATTGAGGTTCTCCGGTTTGTCCATTCAGACCGGCAAATGAGTATGACCAGAAACTACTAAGGGGATAACCTTGTTTGAGTATGATATCCGAGCGTCCGTTCAGAAAATCACTAGCCTTGACTTCGATATCCGTATGCCCGCCCTCGTTCCAGTTTTTAGATGCATTCAGGCTGACACTTAATGCATAGTCACGTTTTTGTATCGGAGTAAAAGTCAATGTATATTCGATACCTCTGTTGTGGATAATACCTCCGTTACGTTTCATAGAAGAAATTCCATATTCATAAGGCAGGTCTAATTCGACAATCGCATTAGAGCGTCTTGTGTAATATTCCAGATTCATGTTGAACAGATTAAATAATTCCAGATCGATTCCGAAATTCCATGATTTGGTACGTTCCCAAGACAGAGTCGGATTCGGAATCTGGGAAATAGTAGATTGATATCTATTGTATAGATCAGCTACTGTTCCTTGATTCAGAATTAGATCTGGGCTAAGACGTGTGAGTGCATTTCCCTGAATACCATAAGTGCCGCGGAAGTTTAAGTTAGTTATCCAGCCCACATATTTTCTCATAAACCTTTCTTCTGAAGCCCTCCATGAGAAACCAAATGAGTAGGTTGGGTCAATACGATGATTGGTATCTTGTCCGAAGCGGTTGGATGCGTCATTACGTACATTGGCATTTATTACATAGCGATTTTTGAATGAATAGGCCAGTGTGGCAAATACAGAGAAGAAATTATCTGTAGTATTAACTTTTCTCCAACCACCGTCATATATTCTTTGTAGAATGCCCCAACCGCTGTTTTGAGAACCGGTAATTGGTTCGAAAGCTTGTAAGGTGGTCGGGCTTGTGATGACTTCTCCTCTATCGGGAACATATCCCCATACCGTATTGTTGATTCCTTTGTTGGTAGTAGAACGCAATTCCATACCTATTAGTGCATTCAATCGGTTCTCATCATTAAAAGCCTTACTGAATTGCAACTTGTTCTGTATGTTGTAAGAGTATTGATGTGTGTTGTTAGTAAACAATTCACCACCAAAAGGAAGTAAGGCGGCTTTGAATTCTTTACTGGCTGGTGAAACCGAGTTAAAGTCATATCCGCGATAATTCTCGGCAATGTAAAATGTCCGTTCCGATTCCCATGCCTCGTTTGTACTATTATTATCCGAATATCCTCCGGTGAATTGATAAGTCAGCCAGTCTAGAATGTTCCATTTTAAGTCAAGTGAGGCGGACAGATAGCTGGATGCTGATTTTGAGCCGCTATTCTCCCGTTCATTAATGAAATTGTATGATAACGATCTTACTCCTTCATTATATGGATAGGAGGCTTTCATCTGATAATAGACATCAGGGTCTATTGAGCGGTTAGTGGTAGTGGCATATCCTAAAGGATTGACTCCTCCCGCAAATCCTTTATTCGTGTTTACACTTCCATTGATAGCTGCATTTATGGTTAGTTTCTGTACCGGACGTATAGTGATAGCAAGACGGCCGGTCATGCGTTCACTATCATTTCCAATTTCTTGTCCTTCGCTTTTGGAATATCCCATAGAAGCCGAATAACTGTATTTGTTTGTTCCGCCGGAAACACTTAGATTGTGATTATGGCTGAAAGCGCGGCGGGTTAGTAGTTTGAACCAATCTGTGTTTTGTGTTTCCAAAACATTCCGTTGGGCAAGGAACTCTTCAGAGGATATATCATGTGATAAATACATATTCAATAATCCTTCGTACGTGTACATTTGTTTGATAGGTTCAGCACTGTAAGGAGTTCCCCAGTTGAAAGCTTCTTGTGAGAACAGTACCCTTTCTTTTGAATTCATATAATTGAACTGATCGTAATTAGGTCGTGTTCCTATTATAAAATTGGATGTGTAATTAACGCTTAAACGATCAGTAGTATTTTTTTTAGTGGTAATTTCAATGACACCATTAGATGCCTTTGAACCGTAAATAGCAGTTGCAGAAGCATCTTTTAGAATACTGATGCTTTCAATATCGGCCGGATTCAGCCAAGATATCTGGTTACCGATGATATTTTTTAAGTCATTGGTCATTAGAGAGGTCGCATCCAATTCTAATGGGTCCTCCTGAATAATTCCGTCTACTACCCATAACGGGTCCTGATTACCTAATAGTGTACTTGTACCACGAATCTGAATCTTGGGAGCAGTACCTACGCGGCTACTGGTATTGGTCACTACCATACCTGCCACACGTCCTTGTAACATTTGGTCAATAGTGGTATACGAAGGCATTATGATATCCTTGGCTTTGACGGTAGTGATCGAACCTACCAGGTCACGTCGCTGGATGTTCTGATAACCGGTTACCACTACTTCGTCTATTTCTGTATTTGAGGAATTGTTTAGAGTGACGTTGATGGTTCTCTTTCCTGTATATTTGACTGTTTTCTTTTCCATTCCGATGAACGAATAGGTCAATATTAGTCCTTCCTGTGCCGGAATGCTAAAGGTGTAGTGTCCGTCCAATCCGGCAATAGCTCCTTGCTTTGATCCTCGAACACTGACCGTAGCTCCCGGAAGTGCTTCACCGCTTGTGTCACGTATCCAACCGCTAATAGTGATTTTGTCAGTTTTTCTTTTCTTGATAACGATAGCACTACCTGAAATTTCGTAAGTGAGATTAGTTCCTTCCAGGCATTCGTCCAAAATTTCGGTAATTGTTTTGTCTTTTGCTCTTACACTGATATCAGTAATGTTAGCGATATCTTCAGTTGCATACATAAAGATAAATTTTGTTCGATTTTGCAGGTACCAGAGTACTGATTCTAAAGTCTCTTCTCTAAGATCAACCGATATTCTCTGGTTGTCTTGTGCCTGAATCATAAGTGAAGATAGAGAGAATACGCATAAAAAGCAGAGCTTGATAATATTTCTGCTCGTACGCGATATCCCTCTGAATAAGGAATGTGCTCGTCTTTTCATAAGCGTTAGTTATAATGTATTAGTAATTATTTATAAGAGATATGCAGAACGCCTTCTCTTTGTTTTATATCTACCAGGTTCAGTTCTTTTATCATGTCAATAATCGGATTCATATTTGCATATCGATTAAGATAGGCTCCAATTTTTACTTGTTTGACAGCATCATCTTCAAATGTGTATTTGAATCCATACCATTTAGAAAGATATGACATGACACTCTCAAGAGGGATATTTTTGAATATGAATGAACCGGATTCCCAAGATGTGTATAATTCTGTATTTACATTGGTTACAGTATTTCTTTTGGAATTCTTGTCAAAAATGAAATGTTGGTTGGGAGTTAATTCGAAATCTTCGTTTTTACTTTTAATTTTTATAGATCCATTAATAAGTGTAGTGCTTTCAATATTCTCGTCTGGATAGGCTCTGACATTGAAAGTTGTTCCTGTCACTTGAATAGAGGTATATGGTGTTTGGACAATAAATGGATGTTCACTGTCTGGAGCAACATCGAAATATGCTTCTCCTTTGATTTGGACAATACGTTGTTCGTTACTGAAGCATACAGGATATATCAATTGGGATTCTGCGTTTAAATGTACTTTCGTTCCATCTGACAAGGTTATGTGACATTCCATTCCATGTAGTGTTTGCAGGGTGTTTTTGATTTCTTTTATTTGAGGTTTATTGGTAGGCATTTGATAATTGATACCTTTGGAATCAATGATAAACATCTTGCTTGTCCCTTCTGGTAAAGCTCCTTCCGGAATTTTGAATGTAGTGCCGTTACTTAATGTAACTTCTCCGCCATGTGTGCCGGGATTGATTTCGCTAATCGGTTCTTCAGATATCCATTTATATATAGGATAGGAAACCGGTATCATGAGTAGTAAGATAAGGGCTGCATATCTCATACTTCTTTTCCACAGAAAAAGGTTAGGTGCCTTTTCTCCATTTAACAGAGGATAAATCTTTTCCCATGCTTTTTGTGAGGAAAAGCTCTTTATCAACAGTGAGTGTTCTTCATATGTCCTCTGATTTAATATCCGGTCGGCTATCTTTTGATGTTCCGGATTCTCATTAATCCATTTATGGTAACTCTCATTCTCTTCCAAGGTTGACGAATGAGTGAATATGGAGGCTAATACTTTAGCAATCTTAAATTTTTCTTTAAATGATTCCATCATTTTTTCAATTGGTTCGTATATAAAACAATCCAAATGAAAAAATGGGGTAATCAAAAAGTTACTTTATTTGCATAGAAAAAGACATAAGATGTAATTAATTCCTTTTAGGCTTTCTCGGAGTTTGCGATAAGCTATTTTTTTTAACTTATGGACAGTTCCTTCTGAGATTTGCAATTTGTCAGCAATTTCATTGTTTTTTAACCCTTTCATTGAATATAAGATGATATTCCGCATTTGAGTAGGTAATTCTTCTACCGCTTTGCGAACAATGCGAAATGTTTCTTGCTCAATAATCTCAGCTTCAAATCCATTGTCATATTCTTCTTTTCCGTGAAAAAAAGGAATATCTAGTTGTGCGTGTTTGAGGTAATTCAAACATTTATTTCGAGTGACAGTATAAAGGAAACTTTTTACTTTCAAGATATCGTTGAAGTCTTCTTTTCGTTCCCAATAAGCCAACAATGCGTCTTGAACAATATCTTTGCAGACTTCTTTATCTTCAACATAGTGAAATGAGAAAACGCAAAGAATAGGGTAGTAGTCATCAAATAGCTTTTTGAAAGCTTGTTTGTTACCACGCTTGATGTCTGCAATTATATTTTCTATATGTGTGTTCACTGTTTAAAGCGGCGCAATTGGCATAAAAGAGTTTTTTATCCAATTTTGCTTATTTTCTTCAGCTTTTCTTCTTCGATGATTTTTATCTTTCTTCCGTCAATTGTGATTAATCGTTCTGCAGCGAATTGAGATAATGTACGAATGGCATTTGAAGTCGTCATATTCGATAAATTAGCCAAATCTTCGCGTGAAAGATAAATGCTTAGGGTAGAACCGTCTTCTTCCAGCCCGTAGCTCTCTTTCAGGAACATCAACGATTCAGCCAGACGTCCGCGGATATGTTTCTGTGTCAGGTTGACGGTACGTTCGTCGGAGATACCGAGGTCAATAGAAAGTTGGCGGATAAAGAACATGGCCAGATCGTTATTCTGAGCAACCAAGGTGGTGATAGCACTCATAGGAATCAGACAGACAACGGAAGGTTCAAAAGCAGCTGCAGCGGTAACGAAGTCCTGTTTCGCAAAGTAGGCGCGGTACGCAAAATATTCCCGCGGTTTGATCATGCGAATAATCTGACTTCTTCCTCCTACACCATCTTTGAAGATTTTTACTTTGCCACTGATGAGACACATCAAATGAGAGGGGGTTTCTCCTTCACAATAAATGGTTTCATTCTTTTTGTAGGTCTGTATCGTATAATTATTCATCAGAAACTCCTTTTGCTCATTGTTTAAAGGAGCTAACATGTCGGATAACGGTTCCGAAATATCTATGTCTGACATATTCATTTTTACCATGGGTGCTACAAAACTGTGTTATACAGCACAAAAGTAAAAATAAAAAATGAGAAAATGAACGAATCTATAAAAAGATTGCACAAAAGCGGTAGCTTTCGTGCAATCTTGAAAACATTTTATTTAGTAAATAACAGTTCCCTATACTTCGGTAGAGGCCATATTTCATCGTCTACTTCCATTTCTAAATGGTCGATGTGATCTCGTATCTGGTCGAGATACGGACGCACTTTATCTTCGTATGCAAATGCTCTTTCCTTGTAGTTTTCAAGGTGGTTGGCTACTTTTCGCGCTTCGGTCATTTCACGGACCAGTATTTTAATGGAGGTCACCCGGTGGGAGATCTCACGAATCAACTCTTTACGGTCGGCGCTCAACACTTCGTATTCTTCGGCAGAGAAGATTTCCTTCATTCCGCGAAGATTTTCGAGCAGGCGATTCTGATAAGCCACGGCAGTCGGCACGATGTGGTTGATAGCGAGGTCGCCCAATACACGGCCTTCAATCTGAACCTTCATGGTGTATTTCTCCAATTCCACTTCCAAACGGCTGTTCAACTCCGTTTCGTTGAAAATGCGTTCGCCGATAAGTACGGATTTGGATTGATTGTCAACGTAGTGCATCAGAGCTTCCGGGACGTGGCAGATGTTGGTCAGTCCGCGGCGTGCAGCTTCCTGTTTCCATTCTTCGGAATAGCCGTCGCCTTCGAAACGGATCGGTTCGGAAGCGATGATTGTCTCTTTCAGCAGACGGAAGATAGCTTCGTCTTTGCCTACTCCTTCCTCCATAAGCTTTTCCACCGATGCGCGGAATTCGTTCAACTGGTTTGCCATGGCAGCGTTGATAGCAATCATAGCGGCGGCACAGTTGGAAGAAGAACCTGCGGCACGGAACTCAAACCGGTTTCCGGTGAAGGCGAAAGGGGAGGTACGGTTACGGTCGGTTGTGTCGAGCAGAATTTCGGGTATACGTCCGATACCCAGTTTCAGCGTTGTCTTTTCTTCCGGGGTCATTTTCTCGTTTCCCACCTGGCGTACAATTTCGTCAAGAGTTGCCGAAAGTTGTGAACCCAGAAAGCAGGAAAGAATAGCGGGAGGAGCTTCGTTGGCTCCCAGGCGGTGACTGTTGCTGGCACTCATAATAGAAGCACGCAATAGATTCTGGTTCTTATAAACCATCATCAGCACATTCACCAGGAAAGTAAGGAATAGCATATTTCCTTTCGGATTCTTGCCTGGTGCAAACAGGTTGACGCCTGTGTCGGTACAAAGCGACCAGTTGTTGTGCTTGCCCGAACCGTTCACGCCACTATAAGGTTTCTCGTGCAGAAGCACGTTGAAGTGATGCTTGCGAGCAATACGTTTCATCAAGTCCATGACAAGCTGGTTGTGGTCGTTTGCCAGATTACAGTTTTCGAAGATAGGAGCCAGTTCGAACTGGTTGGGTGCTACCTCGTTATGACGTGTCTTGGCGGGAATACCCAGTTTGTGGCATTCGATTTCGAGTTCTTTCATAAATGCCGTGACGCGTGGAGGGATAGAGCCGAAATAGTGGTCTTCCAACTGTTGATCTTTAGCGGAAGAATGTCCCATAAGTGTCCGTCCTGTCAGGCAGAGGTCGGGACGTGCATTATATAAGGAGGAGTCAACAAGGAAATATTCCTGTTCCCAGCCCAGGTTTGTATATACACGAGTGATGTTTTTGTCGAATAGCTGGCAAACTTCCGTAGCAGCTTTGTCTACGGCAGCGAGTGCTTTCAGCAATGGAGTTTTGTAATCCAATGCTTCGCCTGTGTAAGAAATAAAAATCGTGGGAATACAGAGAGTTGTGTCTACAACGAATGCCGGAGAAGAAACATCCCATGCCGTATAGCCGCGAGCTTCGAAAGTATTGCGGATGCCACCGTTGGGAAAAGAAGAAGCATCCGGTTCCTGCTGGATAAGCAGTTTGCCGGAGAAGCGTTCGATGACTTCACCGTCTTCACCGAACTCGATAAAGCCGTCATGCTTTTCGGCTGTTCCGTCCGTCAGGGGTTGGAACCAATGGGTGTAGTGAGTAACGTTGAGCGACTTCGCCCAGCTTTTCATGCCGTTGGCAATCAGGTCGGCTATTTCACGGTTGATAGGTGTACCTTTTTCGATAGCGTCGATTACCGCTTTATAAGCTTCTTTGGGAAGATACTCTTGCATCTTCTTGCGGTCGAACACATGGCTGCCATAATAATCAGAGAGTTTGTTGGAAGGAGCGGTCACTTCCAAAGGTTTCCGGTTGGAAAGCTCTTGCAGAGCAAAAAAACGCATTTTTGACATAAATAGTCTACTTTTATTGGTTGCTGGGCGCAAAATTATATGTTTTTTCTGAAAGTACCCCTGTTTTTGTAGGGGTATTTTTGAAAATAAGTGTGTTTTTTGAGAAATACCCCTACTTTTTTGTGGGGAAGGTAGACTTTTTTCTTGTATTTTATAAAATATAGAAGGAGATGATACTAATTGAAACTTTAGTTTTATAAGTTTGCTGTTGGTTCAAAGCAAGTTTATTATTGGGCAACAGGAAGTTTGTTATTAGTAGATAAGCTGATAACAACTATTAATTGATAACTCTTTTTAGTGACACATTGCCTTTGCTTTTCGATATTCTTTTCTATATTTGCCTACGTTAATGAAGGAGATACGACGATTGAGAGTTAAAATATTGATAGGATGCATAGTATGCCTGTTTTCTTTTATATCAAAGGGAACAGCCAACAATTATATAATGAATCCCTATACCAGTACGGAGATCTCGGCTGACTCCATTATCGAACGTGTCATGACTTTTGCCCCTTTGTATGAGACAATAGTAAGCGATTATCGCGCGAACCTATATATAAAGGGTAGAATGGATATCCAGAAGAAGAATTTTATTCTCCGCTACGTACCTTCCATGTTCCGTTTGCAGAAAGGGGTGCGTGAATATATGCTCGAAACATACAGTGACCTTCATTATACGGCTCCCAATATCTACGACCAGAAAGTAAAAGCCTCGCAAGGTACAGTGAGAGGAAACAGGGGATTGCCGGGGTTGCTCGAATATTTTAGTGTAAATATCTACTCGGCTTCGCTTTTAAACGATGAACGCCTGATGTCACCTCTTGCCAAGAACGGACAGAAATTTTATAAATACCGGATAGATAGTGTAATGGGCGACCCCAATAACCTTGACTACCGGATACGCTTTATCCCCAAAACGAAAAGCGATCAGTTGGTAGGAGGTTATATGATTGTCAGCAGTAATGTGTGGAGCGTACGGGAGATACGTTTCTCGGGACGGTCGGAACTGATTACCTTTACTTGCTGGATTAAAATGGGAGAAGTGGGCAAGAAAGACGAGTTTCTGCCGGTTCGATATGACGTGGAGGCCCTCTTTAAGTTTTTGGGAAACAAGGTTGACGGCTCCTATACGGCTTCTTTGGATTATAAGTCGATCGAACTGAAAGAGAAGAAAACACGTAAGAAAGAAAAGAAGAAGTATAACCTGTCAGAATCTTTCTCGTTGCAGTGCGATACGAATGCCTACAAAACAGACGCTTCGACTTTTGCCATACTTCGTCCTATTCCGTTGGCGGACGATGAGAAGAAACTGTATCAGGACTACCAGTTAAGACGCGATACCGTGGTCAGTCAGAAAAAAACGAAAAGCCAGGCTTTTTGGGGAACAATGGGTGACTTGATGTTGGAAGATTATAAATTCAATTTATCCAATATCGGAAGTGTCCGTTTCTCTCCGTTTATCAATCCGCTTTTGTTCAGTTATAGCGGTAGCAATGGGTTGTCCTATCGGCAGGACTTCCGGTATAACCGCCTTTTCAGGGGCGATAAGTTGCTCCGCATTGTCCCTCGACTGGGGTATAACTTCACCCGGAAAGAGTTCTATTGGGGACTGAATGCCGACTTTGAGTATTGGCCTCAAAAGCGGGGATTCTTCCGGCTGAATGTGGGTAACGGTAACCGTATTTATAGCAGTAAAGTGTTGGATGAACTGAAAGCCATGCCGGACAGTATCTTTAATTTCGACCTGATTCACCTGGATTATTTTAAGGATTTATATTTCAATTTTTTCCATAGCGTTGAAGTTACTAACGGGCTGGATATAAGTGTCGGTTTCTCGGCGCACAAGAGAACTGCAGTGGAGCGTTCCCGCTTTGTTATTACCGGTGACTATCCGATGCCGCCTCCCGAGTTTATGGATAAGTTCAAGAATACCTATATCAGTTTTGCCCCTCGTATTCGTGTGGAATGGACGCCGGGACTTTATTACTACATGAACGGAAAGCGTAAGATAAACCTCCGTTCTTTCTACCCGACTTTCTCGGTCGATTACGAACGGGGTATAAAGGATGTGTTCAAAAGTACGGGGGAATATGAAAGGATAGAGTTCGACCTTCAACATCAAATCCGTTTGGGACTGATGCGTAATATCTATTACCGCTTCGGATTCGGCGCATTCACCAATCAGGACGAACTGTATTTTGTGGACTTTGTCAACTTTTCACGTCACAATCTTCCCGTAGGGTGGAATGATGAAATCGGTGGTGTGTTTCAGGTGCTTGACGGACGTTGGTACAACTCCTCCCGCCGTTATGTACGCGGACATTTCACGTATGAGGCTCCGTTCCTTGTCCTGCGGCATTTGATGAAGTATACTCGTTATGTACAAAATGAACGGATCTATGTCAGCGCCCTTTCCATGCCACATCTTCAACCTTATTTGGAAGTGGGATACGGCATTGGCACGCATATCTTTGATCTCGGAGTTTTTGTGAGCAGCGAGAACTGGAAGTTTGGCGGGATAGGCTGTAAGTTTACATTCGAGTTGTTTAACCGATAGTTTTCTGCGTTCCGGTTGGATATCCGGGAATTATTTTCTACCTTTGTGTAGAAGAGGATGAGGGCAGAATTTAGCACAAGAGAGGTGTAGTCGCCTCATAAGCACAGGTATTTTCCTAGAAAATAAATTACTAGGTATACATACCTAAATTTATTTTAGTAAATAACTCATCCTCTTCTCCTTAGTTTTATACAGATGCACAATGAACAAAATTCTAATAACGATACTTATTATCACCGGCTTTTTGATTTATAAAATGATTTCCTCGAGCAGGAGACAAGAAGGGTATAAAAGGTGGAAAGCAACAGGCGGTGGTAAAGAAGAAAAGGTTGATAAAACAAAATGGGAGCGAGGATCCTGGCTTCGTCATGCAATGGGTGTTACTACTCCGGTGGCCCCCTATACTCCGAGATTTGAAAAAGAGGCTGTAATCTGGTGTGCTGCTCTGTTAGGAGTGGAAGTGAACCGCCTGGAAGAAATATTGAACAATGTTTCCGGGCATTATCAGGAGTTTTGGATGAGAAAAAGAAGCGGAGGGTATCGTATGATTTCTGCTCCGGACAAGGATTTGCAGGCTATCCAATCTACTATTTATTCGCGTATTTTATCATCGGTGACGATAGTTCATCCGGCAGCCGTCGGTTTTCGCTGCGGTCGGTCTGTGGTGGACAATGCTGCTCCTCATTTGGGTAAGCGGTATGTGTTGAAAATGGATATTCATGATTTCTTCGGCTCTATACGAAGCCCGAGAGTGAGGCAGACATTTAAGAAAATAGGTTATCCGGAGAATGTGTCGAAAGTACTGGGGGCTTTGTGTTGCCTGCACAGGCATTTGCCGCAAGGAGCGCCTACAAGTCCGGCTTTAAGTAATATTGTGGGATACGAAATGGACAGGAAACTCTCAGCGTTGGCTGCGGAATACGGGTTGACTTATACCCGTTATGCCGACGACCTAACCTTTTCGGGAGATGTGTTTCCGAAAGAGCAGATCATCCCTCAAGTCAAACGGATTATCCGTGATGAGAAGTTCGAGCCGAACCATAAAAAGACTCATTTTATGAATCAGAGTAGTAGGAAGATTATTACGGGGGTGTCTGTCGCTTCCGGTGTGAAGCTGACTATTCCTAAAAGCAAAAAGAGGGAGATTCGCAAGAATGTTTATTTCATCCTGACGAAAGGTCTGGCAGAACACCAGCGCAGGATCGGCTCTCATGATCCAGCTTATCTGAAACGGCTTATCGGAATGCTTTGCTATTGGCGGGCGATAGAACCGGACAATACCTATGCATCCGATTCCATTGCTGCTTTGAAACGTTTGGAGAAAGGGTATTAGTCTGCAATCGTTACTTTTTCATTGTCTATTTTGGCATAATTTTTTTTTATGGCTTTATTGATTCCTCTCTGCATGACAGTGTCTATGTTTGATCCCATACGTGTGAAACCGAATTCTTGTGCGCACGCTTTCACCAAATCCGCCAAAGGAAGACTGATAGAATCAGCCAATAGTTGCCGTACTGCGTTGGCTATCTCTTCGGGTGGCAAATCTGTTGCATCCCGATCGGACTCGGGGCGGTAACCGGAATAGAGACAGCATTGTACTTCATCTTTCCAGAAGAAGACGAGACCATCGTATGTGGTACGGTAGAGGTGAAGGCTGTCGAAGATCTTTTCCAGATGCGCTTCTATCCGTTGTCCCAACCGGCTGATTCCCCATTCGACCAGAACCTTTTTGCAGAGTAATGATTTGCTGATGGGTGCTTCGTTTTCTATGAGTTTCCGGATTTGAAAGATAAGAATAGGGATGTTCTCCGTAGCGAAGAAATCTTTCGAAGAATATTTGTTCGGGTTCACTTTCGTGCTGTTATACTTTCGTTGGGGAATATCGGCGGAGATTATTTCCGGTTTTGCGAAAACCGGTGTTGTCTTTAGCGATACTTCCTTTATCGGTGCCTCGTTTAGTGTTACTTCTTTTATTTGCCCACCTTTTATGGGTTCTTCGCTGCGTGTTTCTTTCCGGGTTGGTTCTTCCTGCCGAGGTTCTTTTTGTTTGGAAACGGAGGTTCCTTTGCTGATTGCTTCCTGTATGGATACAATGACTTCATCCGGCTTCTCCCACCAGTCCATTGTCCAAATGCGGCAGATGTTCCAGCCGAGTGCTTTCAATACATTGTTTTGGACAATCTCACGGTCGCGTGCGGTTTTCGTACGTTTGTAGTTCTTTCCGTCACAGATGATACCTAGTTGATAATTGGATGTGTTTTGAGGATCCACAATTCCAATATCAATTTTATAGCCAGAACATCCGATGTCCGTATGTACGGTATATCCTAAAGAGCGTAGTTTGTCCGCTATGATATTTTCGATAGATACCGTTTCTTCCGATAAAGAGGGAAGGGAGCTGCCGGGTGTGTTCCTTGTACCTTTTTCCGCATATTCGAGAAACCGTTTCAATCCGGCCACTCCGATAGACGAAGTCCGGTTGAGGTCTATCATATCCGATCTTAAAGTAGAGAAGATTATCATCTCATACCGGGCACGGGATACGGCTACATTCAGTCGCCTTTCTCCGCCGATCCGGTTTAACGGACCGAAATTCATGCTGACGCGCCCTTCGGAATCGGGACCATAGCCGACAGAGAAAAGAATGACATCCCGCTCGTCTCCCTGCACATTCTCCAGGTTCTTGATGAACAAAGGTTCTTCACTTTCCAGTGCAAGTGTTTCCAGTTCGGGGTGAAAGATGAAGAGGTCGGATAGCAAATCTTCTATCAATGCTTGTTGGACGACGCTGAAAGTAACAACACCGATACTCTTCCGCCTTAATTCTTCACTTCTTAATCTTCTTGCTATTTCGTCTACTACGGCTTGTGCTTCCGCCCGGTTTTGGCGGGACTTTCCTTTGTCATAGTAACCGTCGATTGCTACCATTCTCACTTTGGATTCAATGTTGTCCGGAGACGGGAAGGTCATTAGTTTATTGTCGTAATATTCCGAATTGCTGAAGGCGATAAGGCTCTCATGTTTGCTTCGGTAGTGCCATAACAGATATTTGGAAGGAATAGACAGTGCCAGGCAATCATCGAGAATGCTTTCGAGGTCTTCCAGTTCTATATTATCCTCGTCAACGGTGTTGACGGAGAAGAAGCTGGTGGGAGGCATTTGTTTCGGGTCACCTACGATCACTACGTTCTTGCCGCGTGCAATAGCACCTACGGCTTCGTAAGTCGGCATTTGTGAGGCTTCGTCAAAAACGATCAGATCGAATTTATCCGCATCTGCGTCAATGTATTGGGCTACGGAAAGCGGACTCATCAACATACACGGGCACATACGCGACAGTAGAGTGGGGATCTGGTCGAACAACTTACGGATAGATATGCCACGTGCATTGTTGCGGATATTCTTCTGGAGTATGCCGACTTCGGAACTCTGGATTGCTGCATGAGTAAAAGACGGAATGTTTGAAGCTAATCTGGCGAACAACTCTCTTTGGGTGATTGTCTCAAAATTCGTCGATATTTGTTTGTATTTCGCTATGATATCGTTGAATATCTTGCCGTTGAATAATTCCAGTGTCGGCTCTTTTGAGATAATATAGCGGATAGCTGCCAGATAAAAACTCTTGTGGAAACTGTCGATAAGCTGGTCGGTCGGGATATTCTTCTCTTTATATTCCAGGGCAATGAATCCTATACCCAGTTTATCCAGTTGGCGGTATGCCTGGAGCCACTGGTACCAGTCTTTGAGCTTGTCCAGATTTTCTTTGTGGAGGCGGGCTTTTGCCAGAGCGGTGTTTATCCAGTCGGCAGAGTTCATGTAAAGCGTTTCGGCAGATATGCCCAGCGTGGAAGAAAGCCGGTTCTCAATGTTTACCAATCTTTCGGCAAGTTGGTATAATTCATTTAGGGAATGGGCGTGCATATCTCTGAATGACCGGAGCCCTTCCGTTAGCTGCACGGACAGGTTTTGCTTGATTTGCGTTGCCTTGGCAATATTCTTCGAATAATTCAGTAGAAGGGAATGGAGGACTCCCATATCATTAATGATCTGTTCAATTGTGCTCCAGTCTTCACTTCTTCCGAAGCCTCCGAACAGGGAAGGCAGCCTGTCAGCGTGTTTCCGGACGAATTCCGCTTCTTCCTGATAATGGATGATTTGGTGGAGCAGGGGCTTGACGGCTTCCGGTTTGACAGGCTTCAAAGCATATAGATTGATTGCCTTTTTGATTTTTTTCTGTCCGAAATATCTGGGAAGAAACCATTGGGCGCTCACCCTGTTCCATTCTGCGAGCATTTGTGTTGCATTTATTTCGAGAATCTCTTTGGTGAATCCGGTTTCTACGGTTGCTTTTATCTCATCACGTTTCCTGCCACGAGCGGACACTTCGCGATATTCGTCGAGAGTCTCGCTCAATGAAGATGCTGTCAGCAATCCGGGAGTGAGTTCGGGAATGTCGAGTACTTTTCGGACAATGTCCGCTGTCGTTTGGAAATCCATGCGTGTGGGGTGCATATCCGTATCTCTCAGTAGTGTGGGAAATACGGATAACTTCGGCTGAATTGTGCTCAGCAAGTCGATGAAAGTGCTCAGTAATTGGGCAGCTTCTTCCTTTATGGCAGACGAATATTCCGCAATAGAGATTCCCGATAGCGGATGTTGATAAGGATGTCCGCAAGCATTGGCAGTTCTTACCAGAGTTTCGACAGCTTCTTTCCATTCGGAGAATGTTTCTTTGTTCAATGTATCCAGATAGCTTTGCGGAATATCAAAACAAGGCTCTCCGTCTGTTGATTGATAGTGGATAATGGCATCGTATAAAGAAATGCCGAAAGGATATTCCTTATGTAAGGCTTCTGTGTATCCGTTTAATTCCGCCCGCAGTTGCAACAAGCGTTCCGCTTCCTTTTTAAATTCTTCGGGAGAAGTCTGTTTGATGATTTCGGTCGTTTCTCTAAGTTGTGAGATAACGGCGGATTTCTTAGTCTTGTTGGAGTGAATTTCCAGGCAGAAGGGAGCAAGTCCGATCGCTGCCAACCTGTTTTGAACAACAGAGAGGGCAGCCATTTTTTCTGCTACAAATAATACACGTTTGCCGTTGTATAAAGCATTGGCGATAATGTTGGTAATGGTTTGCGACTTTCCCGTGCCCGGAGGGCCGTGCAAGATGAAAGTCTTGTCGTGTACCGCTTCATAGATAGCCTCCAGTTGGGACGAATCGGCAATAATAGGCAATACGATATCTGCCGGAGACAGTTCCTTATCCATGTAGGTGGCATCTATTTCTTCAGTTGTGGCATCCCATTCTATCTTTCCGTTGATGAGGCTCGAAACAATTTTATTCTGAGTCAGTTTATTGGCATTGTTGTGGATATCATTCCACATGATAAACTTGTTAAAGGAGAATATTCCCAGGATAGCCTGTTCTTCCACGTCCCATTTGCGCTGGTTCTTAATGCTGTTTCGGATAATGGAGTAGATAAGCTTGACGTTTACACCGCTTTCATCAGTCGGCAACGGGTCCAGTCCGGGGACGGAGATCCCGAAGTTTTGGCGGAGCATTTCCAACAAGGTGATATTCATCATCGTTTCCTCCTCACGTGAACGGATGACGTATCCTTTGGCCGCTGACTTACGGATGATTTCTACCGGTAACAGCAGGATAGGAGCATAGCGGGGACGTTCGCTGGAAGGTGACTCGTACCATTTTAGCAGTCCGAGAGCGAGATAAAGCGTATTCGCCCCGTTTTCTTCAATAGAAGTACGGGAAGAACGGTACAAGTGGGTAAGCGCTTTGCTCAAATCATTTTCCGGCAGATAAAAACGTAATCTTTTCTGGGAAAGCTCCGAATTTACAAAATCAGTAATCGGGTCGGAAGCCGGTATTGAAGAATAGATTCCGAACTCCATGCCCGGATTCTCCCAGTCGGAAGGACGGTGCAGGATGCGGAACTCTTCCCCGTCTGCTAAAGCGTCTTCCAGGCAGGAGAGATTGGCGGGAATAAGTTGAAGCGTGTTTTTGGTAATCCGGATATTCAGCAGGTTGTTGCGCAGGCTTAGGTCTAATAGCCGTCGTTCCCACAATAGTTGTTTGGTTATGACCGTCTGCGTTTCGTTGCCGGATAAATCGTATGGATTGATACTTTGCGGGGTGGCATAAGCCGTATCTTTATTATATAAAGCGGTATCTTCTTCTATTTCCCAGATCTGTCCGTTCAGTACCCGTTGCGGTACGGGACGGATTCCCGAATGCCTTGCCCGCTTGACATCTATCGCAAGGATGAACTTGCTTGAATCGGTCAGTTTACCGTTTGCGCTTTTCACTGCGTCATCGAAATCGGAATGCTGTCCCATGTTCATGCAGGTCGTTTCAACCAGCGTGATGTCATAAATCCCCTCGGCAGTCCTTTTGGTTAATAGCGAAACATCATCAATTGTAGCGTCCGGAAAAGTTTCGGGCACCAGCCAAGCACCTGCAAAGGCGTGTCCCCGGGCGATGATGAGGAGAGCATTCAGTCCGATAGCTTCCAGGCAGGAGGCGTAAAGCAACGCCATATCCAGGCAAGTCCCCAGCTTCTGAGCCAGGACGGAATCGGTGAGCCGGATGCGTTGCCCGTACTCCTCAAAGCTAGCCGGGATAGTGCTGTAAATAATCTGCTGCTCGGTGATAGCAGTATAGACGGCGGCCATTTGCTTTCTTACCCTGTCCGGGTTACGGCTCTGGTATTCGTCCAGTGACGGATTTCCTGTCCACTGCTCCAAAATGGTAGCGGCTCGTTTGATGACGGGCGAAATAACAGCATGATTGGGAGTGATGAACGCAGCCAGCATTTCGGGCAGGACATTGAGTCCGCCCCATTGGTCATAAGCGAGAATATCAATCGGATACGTTTGCGAGAATATAGCTTTCGTTTCTGACGTGATTTCTACTTTCAGGCTGCCTGATAATCTTTCGGTCAGTTGGGTGAAATAATTGGTGGACAAGGTGAGATTGAAAGTTTGCAGACAGACCCGGTCGTTAGCCGGAATTGCTTCTATAACTGTTGGAACAGAATTACCAAAGGCCGGTTCGGTGGTGATTTGCACTTGTACATCTTTCAGTGGAGCATGTGTCGTGTTCTCAATTGAAATCTGATGAATAATAGATGCGCCGTTCTGCTGCATCGCGAAATTAATAAGCGGCAAATAGTCGCATTGCACCTTGACTTTGTCCAATCTCTCGTCCATGGCTAGAGCTATATAAATTAAGACTTGCAATATTACAAAAAATAAGGATATAAGCATCTTTTCTTTTGGCATTCTTTTGGCAATCAAGAAAATATTTCTACCTTTGCGCCCGATTTATAGATAATATAATGTCTTATTTAATTAAAGTATTAAACAATTTATTTATTAATGGAAAACTTAAAGAACGTAGCTCCTATTGAAGATTTCAACTGGGATGCTTATGAAAACGGTGAAGCGGTAACAAACGCAAGCCACGAAGAACTTGAAAAAGCTTACGACGGTACGCTTAACAAAGTTAACGACCGTGAGGTTGTTGACGGAACCGTAATCGCAATGAACAAGCGTGAAGTAGTTGTGAACATCGGTTACAAATCAGACGGTATCATCCCTTTGAATGAATTCCGTTATAATCCTGACCTGAAAGTAGGTGATACAGTAGAAGTATACATCGAAAATCAGGAAGACAAAAAAGGACAGCTCGTTCTGTCACACAGAAAAGCCCGCGCTACTCGTTCTTGGGACCGCGTGAACGCTGCTCTGGAAAATGAAGAAATTATCAAGGGTTACATCAAGTGCCGCACTAAGGGTGGTATGATCGTTGACGTATTCGGAATCGAAGCATTCTTGCCGGGTTCTCAGATCGACGTTAAACCGATCCGTGACTATGATGTATTCGTTGGCAAAACAATGGAATTCAAAGTTGTTAAGATCAACCAGGAATTCAAAAACGTTGTTGTTTCTCACAAAGCTCTTATCGAAGCCGAATTGGAACAACAGAAGAAAGAAATCATCGGTAAACTCGAAAAAGGACAAGTTCTTGAAGGAACTGTTAAAAATATCACATCTTACGGTGTATTCATCGACCTTGGCGGCGTAGACGGTTTGATCCACATTACAGACCTTTCTTGGGGACGTGTTAGCGATCCGAAAGAAGTTGTTGAACTGGATCAGAAACTTAACGTTGTTATCCTTGACTTTGATGACGAAAAGAAACGTATCGCTTTGGGTCTGAAACAACTTACTCCGCATCCATGGGATGCTCTTGATCCTGACTTGAAAGTTGGTGACAAGGTGAAAGGTAAAGTTGTTGTTATGGCTGACTACGGTGCATTCATCGAAATCGCTGCCGGCGTAGAAGGTTTGATCCACGTTTCAGAAATGTCTTGGAGCCAACACCTGCGTTCTGCACAGGACTTCATGAAGGTAGGCGACGAAGTAGAAGCTGTTGTGCTTACACTTGACCGCGAAGAACGTAAGATGTCTTTGGGTATCAAACAACTGAAACAAGATCCATGGGAAACTATCGAAGAAAAGTATCCTGTTGGTTCTAAGCATACTGCTAAAGTACGCAACTTCACTAACTTCGGTGTATTCGTAGAAATCGAAGAAGGTGTAGACGGCTTGATCCACATCTCTGACCTTTCTTGGACTAAGAAAGTGAAACACCCGTCAGAATTTACTCAGATTGGTGCTGACATTGAAGTTCAGGTATTGGAAATCGACAAAGAAAACCGTCGCTTGAGCCTTGGTCACAAACAACTCGAAGAAAATCCTTGGGATGTATTCGAAACTGTATTTACAGTAGGTTCTGTACACGAAGGTACGATCATCGAAATGTTGGATAAGGGTGCTGTTGTAGCTCTTCCTTATGGTGTAGAAGGTTTCGCAACTCCGAAACACCTTGTAAAAGAAGACGGTTCACAAGCTCAGCTGGATGAGAAACTTGAATTCAAAGTGATCGAATTCAACAAGGACGCTAAGAGAATCATCCTGTCTCACAGCCGTATCTTCGAAGATGTAGCTAAAGCTGAAGAAAGAGCTGAAAAGAAGGCTGCTTCCGGTGCTAAGAAGACATCTAACAAGAGAGAGGATTCTCCGATGATCCAAAACCAAGCTGCTTCAACTACACTGGGCGATATCGACGCTCTTGCTGCATTGAAAGAACAGTTGGAAGGAAAGAAATAATAAGAAGTATTTCCAGATAAATAAAAAGGCGTTCCGGTTATTCGGGACGCCTTTTTTGTGTTTACGGATATGATGTCGTATGAAAGAGGAACTGAATTTTATATGGATAACAGGGATGATAGAGACAGTCTATTGTAACTTTTTTCTTTATTCTTTGCAAGATTGAATCTGAAATACTCTATCTTTGCATGAAATGGAAAAATTTGAGCTACATATATTAGGATGCGGTTCCGCTTTGCCTACCACGCGCCATTTCGCGACGTCCCAAGTCGTGAACTTGCGTGAAAAGTTGTTTATGATCGACTGTGGAGAGGGTGCGCAGATGCAGTTGCGCCGCTCCCGGCTGAAGTTTTCCCGTTTGAATCATATCTTTATCTCCCATTTGCATGGCGACCATTGCTTTGGCTTGCTGGGGTTAATTTCTACATTCGGGCTGTTGGGCAGGACTGCCGATTTGCATATCCATTCCCCGGAAGGACTTGAAGAACTGTTTGCTCCGATGCTTGCCTTCTTTTGTAAGACGCTGACGTATAAAGTACTCTTTCACGAATTTGAAACGAAAGAACCGGCACTTATCTATGACGACCGTTCGGTGACGGTAACTACGATCCCCCTGAAACATCGTATCCCTTGTTGCGGATTCCTGTTTGAAGAGAAGCAACGCCCGAATCATATAATCAGAGACATGGTGGACTTTTACAAAGTTCCTGTCTACGAGTTGAACCGGATTAAGAACGGGGCGGATTTTGTCACTCCCGAGGGAGAAGTGATTGCAAACTCCCGCCTGACACGTCCTTCGGCTCCGGCGAGAAAATACGCTTATTGTTCCGATACAATGTATCTGCCTAAGATTGCCGGACAGATAAAAGGAGTAGATTTACTTTTCCACGAATCAACCTTTGCACAGACGGAACAGGCACGTGCCAAGGAGACTTACCATACAACGGCTGCGCAAGCTGCCCAACTGGCTTTGGACGCAGAGGTGAAACAATTGGTTATCGGACATTTCTCAGCTCGTTATGAAGATGAATCGGTATTGCTCAATGAAGCGGCGGCTATCTTCCCGCAAACGATATTAGCGAAAGAAAATCTATGCATTGACGTTGACGGAGGAACTGCGCATGAAAAGTAAAAGACTTCTATGGGGTATGGTGATAGGATTGATAGCTTGTCTGGCAGCCTGTAAAAAAGAGCAGCCTCAATCTCCGATACCCGATTCTCCGGCTTCCTTGCAGAAGTTGTTCAATCCCGCTTATCAAATCAGTACGGACAGCATACACCGGATGATCCGCTCATATCTGGACGAGAATAAACAGGTTACTCCCTGGGACTCGGCTCTAGTAGCTTATTATCAGGAGAAAGATGAATTCTTCTGGCTGAATGATTCTCTGGTATCCGATAAACCGGCTACACAGCCAGCAGACTCTCTGTTATACTGGTTAGGAAATATCTCGAAACATGGCATTCATCCGGGGCTTTACCTTACAGATAGTATTCGTAACGATTTGGAGCAAATACGTACCTTGCAACTGCAAGGGAAAAAGACAATGAATCGCTTGCTGGCCGACGTGGAATATCGGTTGACATCTGCTTACCTGTCCTATGTTTGCCGACTAAAGTTCGGCTTTCTGCCTCCCGAACGGAGGTGGAACGATTCGATCGATCGGATTCCTTTAAAACGCTGCGACAAAGAGTTTGCATTGGCAGCTCTCGATTTTCTGCGGACAGATGCAAATGCGGCTTTCCGACGGGCGCAACCTTCCTCCCGGTTTTATAAAAAGATGCAGGAAGAACTGGAACGCGTGAACTCTTGGGGCGAAACGGATACGACAGATTATTACCGAAACCGCCTGCTGGTGAATATGGAACGTGCGCGTTGGCAATATGCATTGGAGAAGGGAAAGAAATACGTGGTTGCCAATACGGCCGCCTTTATGCTGCAAGCTGTCAACGAAGAAACGGATTCCATTTTGGAAATGCGTATTTGTGTGGGAAGTGTGAAGAATAGGACTCCGCTATTGTCGAGTAAAATCTACTATATGGAATTGAACCCATATTGGAATGTTCCCCAAAGTATTATCAGGAAAGAGATTATCCCTACTTACCGCAGGGATACGACATACTTTACCCGTAACCGGATGAAGGTATACGATAAAAATGGCACGCAGGTAGATCCGCATAGCATTAAATGGGCGAAGTATGCAGGAAAAGGCGTTCCTTATACGGTGAAACAGGATAATAAAGCCGGTAATTCGTTGGGGCGTATTATTTTCCGTTTCCCGAACCCTTATTCCGTTTATCTGCATGATACGCCTTCCAAGTGGGCTTTCAGTCGGAAGAACCGCGCAGTGAGTCATGGTTGTGTCCGTCTGCAAAAAGCGCTCGACTTTGCATTCTTCCTGCTGAAAGAGCCGGATGAATTGTTGGAAGACCGTATCCGCATTGCCATGGATATCAAACCGGTAAGCGAGGAAGGAAAGAAATTGCCTATCAGCGCGGCTTACCGTGAACTGAAGCATTACAGCCTCGAACAATACATACCTTTATTTATAGATTATCAAACCGTCTATCTGTCGGCCGATAATAATATGCGGTATTGTGAGGACATTTACAATTATGATCCGTCTTTATTAGAGGCGATGAAAAGCCTGAATTTGAAACCATAAATAAAAACATACAGAAAACGAGAGACTATGACACCTTACAATGAACCCGAGGTTCTGAAACTTCTCCAGGAGGAGAGTACGCAGCGGAAAGGCTTCGAAATAATTGTGGCGCAATACAGCGAACAATTATACTGGCAAATCCGCCGAATGGTGCTCTCGCACGAGGATGCGAACGACCTCCTGCAAAATACTTTCATCAAGGCATGGACGAATATCGACTACTTCCGTGCTGAGGCGAAGTTGTCTACCTGGCTCTATCGTATTGCGCTGAATGAATGTCTTACTTTTCTGAACAAGCAGCGTGCTACAACGACCATAGCTATTGACGATCCCGAAGCGATGATTGTGCAGAAACTGGAAAGTGACTCCTATTATTCAGGAGACCAAGTGCAGTTGCTCTTGCAAAAGGCATTGCTGACTTTACCGGAAAAACAGCGCATGGTGTTCAACCTGAAATACTATCAGGAGATGAAGTACGAAGATATGTCGGAGATCTTCGGAACATCGGTCGGAGCGCTGAAAGCGTCGTATCATCATGCGGTGAAGAAAATAGAGAAGTTTTTAGAAGAAGTAGATTAAACCTTTTAAACCGGACAATGTCTAAAGAAAAGAGAGGAGAAAAACGTATGAAAGAAGAAGATATCCTATTGAAGAAGCTGGGAAAGGAAAATTCCTTCAAAGTTCCCGAAGGTTACTTTGAAAACCTGACTTCAGAGGTGATGAATAAACTTCCCGAAAAAGAAAAAGTAACTTTGAAGGAAGAACCTGTCAGCACATGGACAAGACTGAAACCATTGCTTTATATGGCAGCTATGTTTATAGGTGCGGCTCTTATTATACGGGTGGCATCGACAGACCATAAATCTGTTGCGACAGATGATGTGGCAGTGACAGAAGTAGTGGATACTGAAGTAATATCTGATGAGATGATTGATGTGGCACTGGACCGTGCCATGCTGGATGATTATTCGTTATATGTTTATTTGAGTGACGCGAGTGTAGAATGATTTATTAAAACCGATTGAATACAGAAAATGAAAAAAGTAATCGCATTAGTCGTTTTGTTGTGTGGCTTTATGCCTGTTCTTTGGGCTGCCGACGGGTGTGACCAACATCTGTCCCGTGAAGAGTTCAGGGCGAAACAAAAAGCATTTATAATAGAACAGGCAGGCTTGAGTAAACAAGAAGCTGCCAAGTTCTTTCCCGTTTATTTCGAACTTCAGGATAAAAAGAAAAAGCTGAATGACGAATCATGGGATTTGATGCGTAAAGGTAAAGATGATAAGACAACGGAAAGCCAATACGAAGAAATAAACGAGAAAGTTGCCAATAACCGTATCGCTGCCGACCAACTCGATAAAACCTACCTGAGCAAGTTCAAGAAGATTCTTTCCAGTAAGAAAATATTTCTTGTACAGCGGGCGGAAATGCGTTTCCACCGGGAAATGATAAAAGGCATGAACCGCAAGGGTGGCGGAAACGATTCGAAAAGGAAATGATGATGAAAAACAGAGGCTCTGTTTCGTGCAAACAGACGCTCTGTTCAGGTAAAATAGAGGCTCCGTTTCACTGAAACAGAGCCTCTGTTTTTTTGTTTATAAGGGAGGTTTATAATCCTTTCTTTTTTGCTTCATTCCAGATCGCGTCCATTTCTTCAAGAGACATATCTTTCAGGTTTTTCCCTTCTTTAATGGTATGTTCCTCCAGATAGTTAAAGCGGCGGATGAATTTCTGGTTGGTACGTTCCAAGGCATTGTCGGGATTGATTTTATAGAGGCGTGCCGCATTGATGAGACTGAACATGACATCTCCGAATTCAGCTTCCGCCTTGTCCTTGTCCATGTTGGCTACTTCCTCCTGAAATTCACCGATTTCTTCTTTCACTTTATCCCATACTTGTTCCCGTTCTTCCCAGTCGAAACCGACATTGCGTGCTTTATCCTGAATGCGGTATGCCTTGATTAACGAAGGGAGGGCGGCAGGGACTCCGCTTAACACACTTTTGTTTCCGTCTTTCTCCTTCAGTTTCAACTGTTCCCAGTTTTCGGAAACCTGTCCTGCCGTTTCCGCCTTGACTTCTCCGAATACGTGGGGGTGACGGAAAATCAGTTTGTCGCAGAGCTTGTCGCAAACATCCTTGATGTCGAAATCTCCTGTTTCCGAGCCGATCTTGGCATAGAAAGCGACGTGCAACAGGACATCTCCTAACTCTTTACAGATATCCTTCTTGTCATCTCTCATCAGGGCATCGCAAAGTTCGTAAGTTTCTTCTATCGTATTGGGACGAAGGCTTTCATTTGTCTGCTTGCGGTCCCACGGACATTTGACCCGCAATTCGTCAAGTATGTCCAGGAAGCGTCCGAAGGCTTCCATTTGTTCTTGTCTGGTATGTGACATAATCAGTTTATTTTTTTAGAATGCTGCAAAGTTAGTTTAATCCTGCTACACAAAAGAAAAATTTCTTATTAATTATCGGTTCTTCCACTCTTGATAGGAAATCAGTAATCCTATCACCTCCGAATAGTTTCGGCGACCGCTCTCTATCTTGTTCCCTTTCAGGTAAAGGTCGTATATCCAGTCCTGCACAGCACCGATGACCGGGCTGTATTTGGCGGCCCAATATGTCTGATTGGCCTTCGCTAGTTCGATAATCTCCGGGCGGATACGTTTCAGGAGTTTCGCGTATTCTTCTTTCGGCAGCAATCTTTGCGCATTTCCCAGTACATGATTGAGCACGGAGAAATATCCGGAGAAGCGAATGCCCATGGCTTGCGAGCGGGTACAAACTTGATATGCATAGAAATTTGCTTCCGCTTCGCTGGTGATACCAAGCAGGTGGGCTAGTTCGTGGGCGTAAGTAGCCGGATAATTGACCGGAAGTAAATCTCCGTTGAGTGTAAACTCACAAAAGAAAGGTCCCATGCTGCCGGTGACTCCCACCATTGAAATAAACGGAGTAAACATCATTGTTTTTACTCTCGGGGCATCATGTGGCGGACGGTGAACGCCCAGACTGTCGCTTAACTGTTTGTATAGCCGTACGGTTTCTTCTCGAATCAAATCCCGGTTAATACTGTTTATGGGAGTATACGAACGGTTCAGTCGGGTAATATATTCGTTCACGAACTTCTGAAAATTCTCGGGTGTGTAGGCGGTATACGGAATTTCGGTCCGTTGGTAAAAGTTCTTTTGAGAATAATTCAATCCCCAGGCAAGATAGAACCATACATACACCCACAACAGATATTCGCCGTCGTGCAGCAAAATCTTTTTCCAAGGTGTCTTCTTGCGCAGGCGGGCGTAGATCGGATAAATAATGATTCCGGCAATGCTGAGAAATATAAATAGATCTCCTATGGCGAAAGGAAACAGGTTCGAAAAAGAGGATAGAATATAGGAAAAGCAGGGGTAGACTGTTTGCGAATAAAACGTCGCCAGAGCAGGAATTAATTGAGTCAGCCACACCAGGCCCAATAATACTCCCAGAACTAAATATCTAACATTTGGCTTCATTTTCATCATTTGTCTACTATTGGTCAACAAAAATATGCATTAAATAAACGTCGCGCGAAAAAATACCTCTATATTTGCAAAAAATCTGTTAACAGTGACTTTATTCCCCGTGTGATAGAGGCGATTGTTGAACATAAACCGGATAAAAAATGGCTACGACCGAAGAAATTGAGAAGTATTGCCGGAATTGCGTGTCGCGTGATTTTGTGAATGGAAAAGGTCTTGTATGTTCTCGCACCAGAGACCTTCCTGCATTTAAAGAGGAGTGCGAAAGTTTTCAGAAAGACGAAGAACTGGAGAAAATGGCTCCGCCCAAACCGGATGACTTCCCTGTAACGTTGACAAGAGAAGAAATGCTTGCCGAAGAAAATCTGCCGAAGGGTGTGTTATATGCAGTTATCGCTTGTATAGTGGGTGCGGCGGCATGGGGATTAATATCTGTTTCTACCGGCTATCAGATAGGATATATGGCTATCGGTATCGGTTTTCTGGTGGGTTTCGCCATGCGGCAGGGAAAAGGGATACGTCCTGTTTTTGGAATAATCGGTGCAACGCTGGCTTTACTTAGTTGTGTGTTGGGTGATTTCTTTTCTATCATCGGATATATTGCCAAGGATTATGATATGTCCTATACGGATGTATTGTTTGGAGCAGACTATGCTGAAATCTTCTCTTTGATGACCGAGAATCTGGCTTCCATGACTATCTTATTTTATGGATTTGCTGTTTATGAGGGATATAAATTCTCATTCCGTGCACAGAATCAGCCCGAGGGTGGTAAGATTTGAATTTTAATTATTAATTTTGCACCCGTTATTTTTGAATATACATTATCATATACATAAAACAATATGGAATTAGCAAGTAAGTACAATCCCGCCGACGTGGAAGGAAAGTGGTACCAGTATTGGCTGGACAATCATTTATTCAGTTCAAAACCCGATAGTCGTGAACCTTACACTATCGTCATTCCTCCTCCTAACGTCACCGGTGTGTTGCACATGGGACACATGCTTAATAATACCATTCAGGATATTTTGGTTCGTCGTGCCCGTATGGAAGGCAAGAATGCCTGTTGGGTACCGGGAACTGACCATGCTTCTATCGCTACCGAAGCAAAAGTAGTAAATAAACTCGCTGCTCAGGGGATCAAGAAAACTGACCTGACCCGTGACGAGTTCCTGAAACACGCATGGGAGTGGACCGACGAACATGGAGGAATCATCCTGAAACAGCTTCGCAAGCTTGGTGCATCGTGCGACTGGGATCGTACTGCCTTCACAATGGATGAGAAACGCAGTGAAAGTGTAATCAAAGTATTTGTCGACCTATATAATAAAGGATTGATTTATCGCGGTGTCCGCATGGTAAACTGGGACCCGAAAGCATTGACTGCCCTTTCTGACGAAGAAGTTATCTACAAGGAAGAACATGGCAAACTGTATTACCTTCGTTACAAAGTGGAGGGTGATGCGGAAGGTCGTTATGCAGTAGTGGCAACTACCCGTCCGGAAACAATCATGGGCGATACTGCTATGTGTATCAATCCGAATGACCCGAAGAATGCGTGGTTGAAAGGAAAGAAAGTGATCGTTCCGTTGGTAAACCGTGTGATTCCTGTTATCGAAGACGATTATGTAGACATTGAGTTCGGTACAGGTTGTCTGAAAGTGACTCCGGCTCATGACGTGAATGACTATATGTTGGGTGAAAAGTACAATCTGCCCAGCATTGACATTTTCAACGACAACGGTACACTGAGTGAAGCTGCCGGTATGTATATCGGTATGGACCGTTTCGATGTTCGTAAGCAGATTGAGAAAGATCTCGAAGCTGCCGGTTTGTTGGAAAAGACAGAGGCTTATACAAATAAGGTAGGATATTCGGAACGCACGAACGTGGTGATCGAACCGAAACTGTCTATGCAGTGGTTCCTCAAAATGCAGCATTTTGCAGATATGGCGTTGCCTCCTGTAATGAATGATGAATTGAAATTCTATCCGGCGAAATATAAGAATACCTACCGTCACTGGATGGAAAACATCAAGGACTGGTGTATCAGCCGTCAGTTGTGGTGGGGACACCGTATTCCTGCTTACTTCCTGCCGGAAGGCGGTTACGTAGTGGCAGCCACTCCCGAAGAAGCCTTGGCGAAAGCAAAGGAAAAGACAGGCAACGCAGCTTTGACAATGGAAGATCTCCGTCAGGACGAAGACTGTCTGGATACGTGGTTCTCTTCCTGGTTGTGGCCTATTTCTTTGTTCGACGGTATCAACAATCCGGGTAATGAAGAAATCAAATATTATTATCCGACAAGCGACCTGGTGACAGGACCGGATATCATCTTCTTCTGGGTAGCCCGCATGATTATGGCCGGATACGAATACGAAGGACAAATGCCGTTCAAGAACGTTTATTTCACAGGTATCGTTCGTGACAAGCTGGGACGTAAGATGTCCAAGTCGCTCGGTAACTCTCCCGATCCGTTGGAACTGATTGATAAGTACGGTGCCGACGGGGTACGTATGGGTATGATGCTTTCGGCTCCTGCCGGAAACGACATCCTTTTCGATGATGCACTTTGCGAACAGGGACGTAACTTCTGTAATAAGATATGGAATGCTTTCCGTCTGATTAAAGGCTGGACCAATGCCGAAGGTTCGATTCCGGTACCTGAAGATGCTCATCTGGCTGTTCAGTGGTTCGAACAGCGACTGGACGCTGCTTCAGTTGAAATGGCCGACTTATTCTCAAAATATCGTTTGAGTGAAGCGTTGATGTTGGTTTATAAACTGTTCTGGGACGAATTTTCTTCCTACTTGCTGGAGATTGTGAAGCCGGCTTACGGTCAACCTATCAATGGATTTATTTATTCAATGGTTATCAATTGCTTCGAACGTCTGCTTGAACTGCTTCATCCTTTCATGCCGTTTATCACGGAAGAATTGTGGCAGCAACTGCGTCAACGTGAACCGGGTGCGAGCTTAATGGTTACCCGACTGAGTGAGACATTCGAAGTGAATGAGAAATTCCTCCAGGAGTTTGAAGTTGCCAAGGAAATCATCAGTAATATTCGCAGTATCCGTTTGCAGAAGAATATTGCCATGAAGGAACAACTCAGATTGCAGGTGATAGGTAATCATCCGGTAGAGAAACTAAATTCGGTTATCATGAAGATGTGTAACCTGTCATCTATTATGGTAGTGTATAACAAGGCGGAAGGTGCTGCCTCTTTCATGATAGGAACAACAGAATTTGCCGTGCCGTTGATTGATATGCTTGATATAGATGCGGAAATCAATCGTTTGCTGGCAGAACTGAAACATAAGGAAAGTTTCTTGCAGGGAATTGTGAAGAAGTTGAGCAACGAGAAATTCGTGAACAATGCTCCGGCAGCCGTAATCGAACTTGAACGCAAAAAACAGGCAGATGCGGAAAGTATTATCAAATCTTTGAAAGAAAGTCTTACCATTTTGTTGAAAAGATAATCACTTGATACTTAATTTTATGCAATACAAAGGCATCCCGCTAGATTTGGGATGCCTTTCTTTTTTAGATTGAATTTTAATACTATCTTTGTTCTCTCTTTTAATATCACCGACAAATGAAGCAAACACTACGGATTATTATACTTTGCTACTCCTTCATTCTTTTTGAAGGGCTTCTTTTTCCCATGTTGGCAGATACCGGAAAGGCGGAGAAAGAAGTATTGGTCTTGAATTCTATCAATTTCAATTTACCTTGGTCGAAACATTTTTACTGGTGCGTACATGATGAACTTCAGCAGAGGGGTGTTTCTGTTAAGGCGGAATCATTGTCTGTTCCCGCTTTGTTGGATACAATGGAAGTAAATGCGGTGATTACCCGTCTGCGCGAGAAGTATCCAGTTCCGCCTGCCGCAATAGTACTGATTGGTGATCCGGGTTGGATTGTCTGCCGTGAGTTGTTTGATGATGTCTGGAAAGATGTTCCCGTGGTAGTGACGAATGCCCGTGACCGTTTGCCGGCTTCGGTGGAAATATTGCTGTCTCACGCTCCGTTGACAGAAGCAAACAGTGTTCCGGCTAAAGAATGGAGGCGGGGATATAACATTACCACTCTAAAGCAGCATTATTACATAAAAGAAACGATAGAGCTGATTTGTCAGTTGATTCCTGATATGAAACGTCTGGCATTTATTTCAGACGACCGATATATTAGCGAGGAGACTCGTTGTGATATGAAAGAAGTCGTAACCAAGTATTTCCCGGATTTGCCATTGGAACTGCTTTCTACCACTCAACTGTCAACGGAAGCGTTGCTGGATACTCTGCACAGCTATAAATCGAATACCGGAATTATTTATTATTCCTGGTTTGAATCACACAATAAAGATGATAATAATTATCTTTTTGATCATATTCAAGATGTGATATCCAATTTTACTCCATCTCCTTTATTCCTGCTGTCGTCCGAAGATTTGTCTAACAATACTTTCGCAGGCGGATATTATGTCTCGGCGGAGTCTTTCGGGCAGTCTTTGCTGGAGATACTTTACCGGATTCTGGACGGAGAACAAGCCCGGAATATTCCGGAAACTACTGGTGGAAAGGAGAATGCCTATCTGTGCTATCCGGTGTTGGAGGAACATAATATACCTTCTTATCGTTATCCGAAAGCAGCTGTTTATATCAATCAGCCCCAAAGTTTCTTTCAGCAACATAAAGTCGAAATCCTTGTCTGCATAGCTATATTGGTGATTTTGGTAACGGCTATTACCTATTATATCCGTATTCTTCGGAAAGCGTACAGCCGTTCAAGTGAAGCTATGGAAAAGGCGGAGCAAGCCAACCAATTGAAGTCTGCTTTCTTGGCTAACATGAGTCATGAGATACGTACTCCGTTGAATGCTATTGTTGGCTTTTCAAATATGTTACCGGAAGTTGATGATCGTGAGGAAATGCGGGAATACACAGATATTATTGAAACAAACACTAACTTGTTGCTTCAACTGATTAATGACATTCTGGATATGTCGAAGATTGAAGCCGGGACATTCGATTTCTGTCCGGCGCTGATTGATGTGAATCAGACAATGGAGGAAATAGAGCAAAGTATGCAGCTGCGCTTGAAGAATGATGCGGTAACTTTCACTTTTTGCGAACGTCTGCCGGAATGTATGCTTTATATAGATAAGAACCGCCTGATGCAGCTACTTTCTAATTTTATAGTTAATGCTATAAAGTTTACCAAATCCGGCAGTATCCGTATGGGATACCGTATGAAAGATATTAATACGATCTATTTTTATGTTTCGGATACGGGGTGCGGTATGTCGCCCGAACAATGCCGGCACGTATTTGAACGTTTTGTGAAATATAACCCGTTTATTCAGGGGACAGGACTGGGACTTTCCATTTGTCACATGATTGTCGAGCATTTGAAAGGGGAAATAGGCGTTAACTCAGAAGAAGGAAAAGGTTCTACTTTCTGGTTTACGTTGCCTTACCGAAAAGGGTAAATTTTGTATTAAGGAAATAGAATCGGCAGTAGTAACGGAAGATAATCTTTCAAGTCCGTGCGCAGTTGCTTCAAAGCTTGCTGGATACGGTAATCTATTGTTTTGGGTGATACTCCCAGTGTTTCGGCGATCTCTTTGTAACTCATGTCCCGGAAACGGTGCATCACAAAAGACTCCCGATAGCTTTCGGGTAGCGCTGCGATAGCCTCCTCAATTCGTTTGGTCAGTTCTTCCATCTGATAGTAGTCCGTATCTTGCAGCATTTCCTGCATTTCTTCATAAAAACGGGTATCAGCCCGTTGGGTGGCGTCGATATGCGCGAGTTTGTTTAAAGCCCTGCAGTACACCATTTTGAAAAGGTAGGAACTCAGTGAAGATTCAATGACAAGAGTTTCCCGGTTTTCCCAAATCCATAAAAGAGAGTCTTCTACAATTTCTTCCGCATCCTCCAGATCAACAAACCGATGACCGTATGCACAAAGCATCGGATAATACTTTCGAAACAGCGTGTCGAAAGCTTTTTGATCTCCGTGTCGGACGGCTGATAATAAGAAATCGTTTTCTGAGCGGTAGGTTTCTTTCATGTATTAGTTTTGTAAATTCACTGCAAATATAGCTTTTTTATAAGAAAACAAAGATTTTCTGAAAAAAAATGGATTTTAGTTTAGGAATCTATCCGGAGTCTCCTGTCTTATAATAAAAGACAAGAAAAAGAGGATATGGACAAACTTGATAAAAATAAAATAGACGAATTACTTCCCCGCTATTGTGAGGGACAAGTGACAGAAGAAGAACGTCTGCTGGTTGAGACTTGGATGAACGAATCGGAGGAGAACCGGCGGGTAGCCAAACAGATTCATTCGCTTTATCTGGCTACGGATACCATTCATGTAATGAAGAAAGTAGATACGGAAAAAGCGTTGTCGAGGGTAAAAGGCAGGATAACAGGTAGAAAGAAAACGATGTGGTGGGAATGGGCACAACGTGCGGCCGCAGTTCTGTTCATTCCACTTCTCGTTGTTCAGTTGGTGCACTATTGGGGAGGAGATGAACAGGAACTGGCACAAATGTTGGAAGTAAAGACCAATCCGGGAATGACCACTTCATTAACTTTATCGGATGGAACGGTAGTCTTCCTTAATTCAGAATCACGTCTGACTTATCCTTCACATTTCAACGGAGATACACGAAACGTAACCTTGCAGGGAGAAGCCTATTTTGAAGTTGCCAAGAATCCCGAAAAGAGATTTATCGTTTCCACTTCTCATCAGTCGCAGATAGAAGTGCTGGGTACACATTTTAATATAGAAGCCTATGAGAAAGATGATAAAGTGCTGGCAACACTGGTGGAAGGAAAGATAGGATTCATCTTTACACAGGATAATGTGTCGAAAAAGGTATTAATGGATCCGGGACAAAAACTTGTTTATGATTCGAGAGATTGTAAAGTGCAGCTTTATGCCACTTCCGGTGAATCGGAAACAGCATGGAAAGAAGGGAAAATTATATTCAGGAACACTCCTTTGGAAGAAGGCTTACGAATGTTGGAGAAACGATATAATGTAGAATTTATAATTAAGAATGACCGCTTGAAAGGAGACTCGTTTACAGGAACATTCACGAATCAACGTCTGGAACGTATCTTAGAGTATTTCCAACTTTCCTCCCAGATTCGTTGGCGGTATCTTGATTCTCCGAATATAAAAGATGAAAAGAGTAAGATAGAAATATATTAATTGATTTACCTTAAAACGAAAAGTAATTGTATGAAAGACAGACCCCCTTAAATGAAAAACATACGGGATGATATTGGCGTATCTTCCCGTATGGAAACCAGTAAATCTTTTTAATGCTTGTTTGGCGACAAGCTTAGATAAACTTTTTATTAACTTTAAGTCATTACAAATTTATGCAAAATTATTTTAGCATCCAATTTTTATGGGTGATAAAGTCGCTTTGGCTAACCTCAAAAAAAATCCCATTATCTATGAGACTATTAGTTTTGTTCTTAGTATGTTCTATCGGACTAAGTTATGCAGCCGATAGTTACGCTCAGAAAGCTATGATCAGTATCGATGTTCACAACCAGCGTGTGGAGGATATTTTGAAAGAGATTGAAGCGCAGTCGGATTTTGACTTCTTCTTCAATAACAAACATGTAGATTTGAATCGTCGTGTTTCTGTGTCTGCTGATAAAAGTAATATTTTCAGTGTGTTGAAGGAAATCTTTGCCGGTACGAATGTGAAGTATTCGGTGTTGGATAAGAAAATAATATTGTCTGTTGAAGCGCAATCACCACAGCAGGAAAAGAAAGTAACAGTATCGGGTACGGTACTGGACACTCATGGTGAACCGGTAATCGGAGCTAGTGTATTGGAGAAAGGCGTACAGGGAAATGGAACGATTACAGACATTGACGGTATCTTCAAACTTTCCGTATCTTCATCGAAAGCACAATTGGATATTTCCTATATCGGCTATCAGTCACAGACTGTTGCGGTGCAAGTCGGTAAAAATCTAAAAATCATTTTACAGGAAGATTCCAAACAATTGGAAGAAGTAGTAGTGGTAGGTTATGGTACACAGAGTAAAAAGACATTGACAGGTGCTGTTTCTATGGTAAATATGGGTGATGTAGAAATGAATACTGTTCCGAATGTATCTCGTGCATTGGCAGGTAAGGCTGCCGGATTTCGTGTAAATCAGATCTCTGCGCAACCTGGCGGTGAGGCTAAATTCCGTATTCGTGGTGAGGCTTCTACAGGAGCAGGTAACGACCCTTTGTTTGTTATTGATGGTTTTCCGGTATCGTCTTCCGGTAATTTAAGTTCGGGGAACGGCTATTATGAATCCGGTAATATTGATAATGTGCTGGAGTCTTTGAATCCGGATGATATTGAATCAATTTCAGTTTTGAAAGATGCCGCTTCTACGGCTATTTATGGAGCACGTGCCGGTCATGGAGTTGTTCTGATTACAACAAAACGCGGTAAGAGTCAGAAGCCCAGAGTGACTTATTCCGGTATGGGATCTGTGCAGGTAGCCCGTTCGAATTATAAGATGCTTGATACTCGTATGTATATGGATATGTATAATAAGCAGCAGCACGAGGAGTGGCTGAAGTTGAATGGAATGGGGATTTATGAAGGATATGTGGAGAAACCGGATACTCCGCCCACTCAATATAAACCGGCTTTCAATAATGATGAAATATTGTTGGCAAGTGGTACTGATTGGCTTGATGCGGTAATGCGTAACGGATATACGCAACAACACAATCTTTCTGTTAATGGTGGTACGGAGAAAACCCGTTATTTGGCTTCTGTCAACTATATGGATCAAGAAGGTATTGTCAAGAATAATGGTGTCAGCCGTTTTTCTGCCCGTTTAAATCTGGATCAAGAATTAAGTAAATATGTATCTTTCGGATTAACCGCTACTTACTCACAGAATAAGTATGATAACGTTCCTTTAGGAGATAAGGTTAATGAATATTCAGGTGTGTTGACCGGTGCTATTCAGTCCAATCCTACTATTCCTATTTATGATTCTGAAGGGAATTATTTTATTGACCCGAAACGTCCTTTTGTTGCGAATCCGGTTTCTTTGTTGGAAATAAAAGATAATACAGTAAAAGATCGGTTGATCGGTTCAGCATTTGTTTCAGTAAAACCATTGAAAGAATTAGAAGTGAAATTACAGTTGGGAGCTGACCGCAGTTTCCAGAAACGTTCCAGTTATTTGCCTAAGACAACTTTGCAAGGGGCAAATAAGAATGGAAGGGCAGATATTTCACAAGAGACAAGCACTACTTATCTAATGGAATTGACCGCTCAATATTCTAAAAGTTTTGGTGATCATAATCTGAAAGCTATTGGTGGTTATTCATTCCAAAAGTTCAAGAATGACGGATTCAGTGCCGGAAATTCAGATTTTCTGGTGGATGGATTTGGGTATAACAGTTTGGGGGCGGGTAATTATAAAAAGCCTTCTGTCAGTTCATGGGCTTCTATAAATAGTATTGCTTCTTTGTTTGCCCGTGCTAATTATTCTTACAAAGGAAAATATTTGTTGGAAGCCACGGTACGTGCTGATGCTGCATCTAATTTTGCACCGGAAAATCGTTGGGGATATTTCCCTTCTGTATCAGCAGGTTGGATGATTAGTGAAGAAAATTTCATGAAAGGGGCTTCTAAATGGTTATCCATGTTGAAATTGAGAGCTTCTTATGGACAGACCGGTAATTCTAATGTCGGTTATCGTATTTATGATTATTATGAGGTAGGAAGAAATGCCATTATTGGAGGTGCGGAGTCAACAGGAGTATATGCTTCGGATTTGGGAAACAAGAGTATCACTTGGGAAACAACTACGGAATTTAATCTTGGAGTAGACTTTGGAATATTTAATAACCGGTTTAAGTTGGCTGCCGAGTACTTTAAGCGTAAAATAACAGATTTGTTAGTGACAAACAAGCCCTTGCCATTTTATAATGAGGTAAATAAAATTGCAGGAAATATAGGATCAACGCAAAGCCAGGGTGTGGAAATCACATTGAATACAGTGAATATTGTTACAAAAGACTTTGAATGGGATACCACATTGACTTTATCACATTATAATGACCGTTGGTTGAAACGTGATCCGAACTGGAAGCCAAGAGCCTATGAAAAAGAAGATGACCCGATACGGGCATGGTGGGAATATGAAGCAATCGGTATCCTGCAACCGGGAGAGAAGGCACCGGATGCTCAGAAAGATTTGGTTCCGGGAATGATGAAGTTGAAAGATCGGGATGGAAATGGTGTGTTAGGAGATGAAGATAAGGTCTATATGGGGAATGGTGATCCGAAAATAATCTACGGTTTGAACAATTCATTCCGCTATAAGAATTTTGATTTGAATATCTATTTTTACGGAGAAGCGGGTAGAAAGCGGGGAGCCAGCTATTATGAAGGTTGGACACGCATGGATAATGGTATCAACGTTTCCACTTACGCATTGAAAGCGTTCAGTAGTAATAACTTGACAGCTACTGATCCTACCTACGTGAGAGGGGGAAACGGTTGGGGAGACTATTACGTAAAATCTATCTATTACGTTCGTTGCGGAAGTATAACATTGGGATATAAAGTACCGATCAGCCAAAAGATCGTGAATAATCTTCGTGTATATGTAGATGTGAACAATCCGTTTGTGATTACCAATTGGACAGGGCTGGATCCTGAAACGGATAACGGAACTTATGCATATCCGAATGTGACCTCTTATAATTTTGGTGTATCAATATCTTTCTAATAAGTTATGAATATGAAAAAGACAATTTATACTGTAATAGCAACTCTTTTGTTCCTCATATCGTCTTGCACGCTGGAACAGGAAGTTTATAATAAAATAAATCCGGGAATGTTTCCGCAGAATGCTGAAGATGTAAATGCGTTGGTCAACTCAAGTGCTTATTACGTTTTTTCTCCGTGGGGGATTTTTGAGGTGGCGGCAGGTTATGTGACGACTTCGGAAATGGTGACCGATTATGTGGAAAACACATGGGGGTGGACTACCGTATATAATTCGTATGAAGCTAATGACTGGCATATCGACGGAGATTATCGCCGCGTGTATGACTATTCCCAATATCTGGCTTCCATGACTTTGACAATGGAACGTATCAAGAACGTGGATATGGATGAAACATTGAAAGCCCGTTATATGGCCGAATTAAAATGTGGACGTGGTTTTCTGGCTTTTCTGATGTATGATATGTATGGTCCGATACCTATTGCAGATTTGGAAACTTTGCAGAAACCGGAAGCTGAGATTGTGATTCCCCGCTTGTCTGAAGAAGCGATGCGTGAATACATTGTTACTAACCTGAAGGAAGCGGCCGACATACTGCCTTATAAATATGAAGATACGGATTACGGACGTTTTACAAAAGGATTGGCCAACACATTGTTGTTAAAATTCTATATGATGACTAAACAGTGGGATGAAGCAGAGAAAATAGGACGTGAATTGACTAAATCCGAATACGGTTATAAACTGGTAGACGATTATCATTCTTTGTTTTCTTTATCAGGAGAAAAGAATTCGGAAGTAATATTCTCTTGTGTAGCGGAAGCTGGTGTGATGGAGCAGAAGTGGTTTGCACATGTATTAACATCCGACTATCCTATTCCGGCAGGAATGGCGGTGACTGCATGGGGAGGGTATAAAATATCATGGCCTGCCTATGAATCTTTTGATCCTAAAGACAAAAGACGGGAAAGAATTATAGGTGAATATACTGGTACGGAAGGCGTGCATCACAGTCGTGCTCTTGACCGTGACGGAGGTACAACAGGTGTACTCTTTTATGGTGCAATTCCGGTTAAGTATAAAATCGAAGGGGTGATAGGAGAACTGTGTGAAATAGATATGCCAATCTACCGTTATGCAGACGTATTGACTTTACTTTCAGAAGCTATTGTCCGCAATGGAAATAGCATAACTCAGGAAGCTGTCGGGTTATTGAATCAAGTACGTGTTACCCATGGCGGACTGAAAGCTTATCAATTGAGTGATTTCGCTTCAGTGGAAGATTTCCTTGATAAATTGTTGGAAGAACGTGGACATGAGTTCTATTTTGAAGGTGTACGTCGACAGGATTTGATTCGTCACGGAAAATTCATAGAAGCGGCACTTGCTAAAGCAAGATTTGCAGGTCAGCCGACTGGTAAAATCGAAACGAAGGTAGACGGGCAATATAAATATGAGAAGTTTCCGTTACCTACTCATTTGATTACTGAAGGACAAGGTCTTATAATTCAAAACCCCGGTTACTAAAAATGGATAGTATTATGAAACATTTATTATATACTCTATTAGGTATTTTATTACTTGCCGGATGTAAAGAGGACAAGTATAATGTAATTATTCCTATGTCGGATATTTACCTGAGTGCGCCTCAGGATGGAACGAAAATTGACTTGAATGATTTGTCAATCGATGAATATAGTTTCTCATGGGATAAGGCATTGGAGAAAGGTGCCAAACTGATTCTTTGTGCTACCAGAGATTTCAAAAAGCCGGTGAAGATTGACGCTGGTAAATCGACCTCTTTTACTTTGTCCGTATTGGCAGCCGATCAGTATTTCTCTCAGTTGGGAATAAAGGCCGGTCAAGAAGCGCTGTTGTATTGGACTGTTAAAGAGACTGGCAATACTACGGCTGCTGCGTCGGATGTGCATACGATTCATGTGAAACGTATGTCTACCAAGTTGTTACAACCTGAGGATATGACTGAGATTGCTTTGGCTGAAGATAAACCGGAAACTGCCGTACAGTTTGAATGGGATACGGAAGGAAGACCTGAATCAACCTCATATTCACTCTGTCTGTCACTTGATCCTGAAATGAAACAGACTGTAGCCGAGCAAAGTGTAGGGATTGTAAAAGGTAAGTCTTCTCTGACACACGAGCAACTTCAGACCTTGCTCGACCAACTTTCTATTAAACGTTGGACATCCAACGCTATATATTGGAATGTGAAGACTGATGACGGTCAACTGGTGTCACGTTCTTCCGGAGTACTAAATATGACGGAAATGATGCGTTTCATTGATGTTCGCGGTGATGAGAAGATAACCTATCGGGTTGCCCGTATTTCTTATAGCGACGGAACTTCACTGGTTTGGCTGGCAGATAATTTGAGGACGACCAAGTATCCTGACGGAACTGATATTGAGTCAAATAATTATAAGAATACGCCGGAATCTTTTGGAGAAGGCAGAGTGAAAGCATACGGAGTTCATTATCATTATGACATTCGTGACAAAATAGCTCCTACGGGTTGGCGCTTACCGACTATGCAGGAGTATAAGAACCTGTTTGCCGAAGCGGGAACAGCTGAAGGTCAATGGAATGTTTTGAAAGACCCTGATTATTATGAGTCAGTGAAAGGACAGACTCATTTGAATGACTGGAAATTTAATTTGTGTGCTTCCGGTCAATGGGTAGAACCGAATATTAATAATCACACCGGACAGTATTGCTATTTGTTGGTGACTGATAATACAGAGCATGGATGTATGCTTCATGATGGCGGAGCAACATTGTGGACTCCTTGGACAACAGGGGCTCCTGCACGTTTTATCTTCAATGAAAATTAATCAGGTGAAAATTAAAAATAGATCAATCATGTTAATCAATATAAAGAAAACTATGACCATATTATCTACCTTATTATTAGGTATTATGTGTAGCTTTTGTTCTGATACGATAGATGTGTATGCAGGACAGTATGGAGAGGAAGAAGGTACGAATGAACCGGAAACTCCGGAAGTTGTAGGTAAAATTGTTCATATCGAGTCGTTGAGAAATCCTGATAGAGGCTTTCATCTTGAATGTAATTTGCTGGCTGATGAGATGAAAAGTCCATATAATGATTATGAAGTATATGGTGAGGATTTGTATAAAAAGAAAATAGAGCAGTTTGATGCGAAAGACGATAATCTGACTCTTGTGCAGCAATATATCTATCTGACCAAATGGGTGAGTAAAGATCTTGATGATGAGGCTTTGAATAATATCCGCAAGGTGTTTGAGTTGATGAAAGCGCAGGGATATAAAGCCATTCTTCGTTTTGCATACAATCATGCGGGGCTTAATACGTCCGGCGGTGAATCTAAACAATGGATTCTTAGGCATATTGAACAATTGACACCTTTGTTGAATGAATATATCGGTCAGATTGCTACGGTGCAAGTTGGTTTTATTGGTGCTTGGGGAGAGTGGCATACATCGCCGTTGGCAAATGATCAGGATGCGAAGAATGCAATTGTCAGTGCACTGTTAAGAGCTTTGCCTGTTCCATATTGTGTAGAAATGCGTTACCCGAGTCATAAGAAAGCATTGACATTGGAGCAGGAAGAATACCGCGGACGTATCGGATATGCGAACGATTACTTTACAGCCGGTGAACATTCTCATGCGCCGGGCAATGACTTTGTTCCCAATACGGATGATTATAAACAAATAACCGGGGAGGTAAAAGCGAATAATTTCTATATGAGTGGTGAGATTCCTTATAATGAAGATACCGAATGGGGGTTGGCTGCACTAATTACTCCGATGAAGTCATTGCGTATTTTGCGTGAACACCGTTATTCGGCTTTTGATATAACGCAGAATTTTGATTTGAATATCATGAGTTGGAAACAAGTAAAAGTATATCCTTCTTTGCTGAATGATAATAACATTCTCTTTGATGAGAGTTATTTTAAAGACGCTGAAGGAAATGAGGTTGTCCGTTCATTCTATGAATTTGTACGTGACCATTTGGGATACCGGTTGAATCTGCAAAGCGAATCGACAGTGGAGGCGAAAAACGGAAACTTGGAATATAATCTGACGATAACTAATACCGGTTTTGCTACGGTGATTAATCCGAAAGAAGTATATCTTGTGCTGGTTTCCGGAGACGGTCAGGTAGCTAAAGAAATAAAGCTGGATGTTGATCCTAAAACATGGATTCCTTCTACAAATGAAGAACCGAATCAGGTAGCGAAGTATGTTATAAAAGGAAGTGCAGCTGCCGGATTGAGCGGGACATACAAAGTTGGAATCTGGATGCCGGAGAAAGTGGCCGATTTGAAATACAATCCGGCTTACGCCATCAAGTTTGCTCCGACGGAGAAACTCACTCATTGGTATGATGACGCAGGAAAATATGCAGTGAATATTTTCGGTGAAGTTACATTCTGATACGGATTGATGAATGCTTCGGCCGGGACAAACCGATATCTTGTGGGCAAGTCGGAGCAGATTACTCTTTAAATTTGTCGGTAAGGTGAATTTGTAAAATAATGATTTGCTAGTTTATAGTCGATAGTATCCTCCATTCTCCTTCCCGAAGGAGGGGAATGGAGATACCACCGACTTGCTAAATAACCACCAAATTTGAAGAAGCCCCCGGAACATTCAATACTTATGATATAATTTGAATAAAGATGAATAAAAGTAGAAGCAACGTATTTATTATGCTTAACTTAATTGTATCATTTTTTATTTCAGCCTGTTCCTCCCCCAGGGAACAGGTTAAAATAGAAAATGGTACTTTTAATATTAACGGGAAAGATGTGCAATTGATATGCGGAGAAATGCATTATCCCCGTATTCCGCACGAGTATTGGCGTGACCGTCTGCACCGAGCGCGTGCAATGGGGTTGAACACCGTGTCTGCTTATGTATTCTGGAACTTCCATGAACGGCAACCCGGAGTATTTGATTTCAGCGGACAAGCGGATATTGCCGAGTTTGTACGTATTGCACAGGAAGAAGGGCTGTATGTCATTCTTCGTCCCGGGCCATACGTGTGTGCGGAATGGGATTTCGGAGGTTATCCTTCGTGGCTCCTGAAAGAAAAGGACTTGACTTATCGCAGTAAGGACCCGCGTTTCATGTCTTATTGCGAACGATATATCAAGGAACTTGGCAAGCAACTGGCCCCTCTGACTATCAACAACGGCGGTAATATTATCATGGTACAGGTGGAAAACGAATACGGTTCGTATGCGGCCGACAAAGAATACCTTGCTGCTATCCGTGATATGCTTCAAGAAGCCGGATTCAATGTTCCGTTGTTTACTTGCGACGGCGGTGGGCAGGTGGAAGCCGGACATATTGCCGGTGCATTGCCTACTTTGAACGGCGTGTTCGGCGAAGATATATTTAAAATCGTGGATAAATATCATCCGGGCGGTCCGTACTTTGTGGCGGAGTTCTATCCGGCTTGGTTTGATGAATGGGGGAAACGTCATTCTTCTGTTGCCTACGAGCGTCCTGCCGAACAACTGGATTGGATGTTGGGACATGGCGTATCTGTCAGTATGTATATGTTCCACGGAGGAACAAATTTCTGGTATATGAACGGTGCCAATACTAGCGGAGGATTCCGTCCCCAACCTACCAGCTACGATTATGACGCTCCGCTTGGAGAATGGGGCAACTGCTATCCGAAATATCATGCTTTCCGGGAGATCATTCAGAAATACCTGCCGGAGGGAACACAGTTGCCGGAAGTGCCTGCCGATAATCCGACCACAACCTTTGCGACGGTCGAGCTGAAAGAAAGTGCTCCGTTAACTACGGCATTTCATCAGACTATACAATCGGAAGATGTTTTATCCATGGAAGATGTAGGAGCCGATTTCGGATATATCCACTATCAGACTACCATTAAGACACCGGGAAAACAGAAATTGATTATTCAGGATTTGCGTGATTATGCCGTTATTCTGGTGGACGGTAAACAAGTAGCCAGCCTTGACCGTCGTTATAATCAGAATAGCACGACATTGGATATTCATAAAGTTCCCGCCACACTTGAGATTCTGGTTGAAAATACCGGACGGGTCAATTATGGTCCCGATATTCTTTTTAACCGTAAAGGAATTACAAGTCAGGTGCTTTGGGGGAATGAGAAATTGACAGGGTGGTCAATCACACCGCTTCCTCTTTATAAGGAAGAAGTATCTTCCTTGTCTTTCGGACAAGAAATCAAAGGCGTTCCGGCATTTCATAGAGGGACATTCATTATCGAACAGCAAGGCGATTGCTTTGTCGATATGAGCCAATGGGGTAAAGGAGCTGTCTGGGTAAACGGTAAATCGTTGGGACGTTTCTGGAATATCGGTCCGCAACAAACTCTTTATATACCTGCTCCCTGGTTGAAAAAAGGTGAGAATGAGATTGTTGTTTTCGAAATGGAGGATACGGGAAAGAGGAACTTGCAGGGATTGGACAAGCCGATTCTCGACAGTTTGGGTATTGATAAAAACAAGCCGGAGAAACAGCAACGCAATCAAACAGGCTGTCCGATTCTCGAAGAAGGAGATATTCTTCTGAACACCACTTTGGCGGAGACAAACGATTGGCAGCAAGTTGATTTACCGGTTGTGCGCACTCTGCGTCATTTTTGCATCGAAACGCTTTCTTCTTATACGGAAGACAATCAGGCGTGTATTTCAGAGGTTGATTTGTTGGACGATAAGGGACAACCGATTGATAAGACCAAATGGGAAGTTGTTTACATAAGCAGCGAGCAGGCAGATAAGAATCTGGGTGTAGCGGAGAACTTGTTCGACGGAGATATTTCTTCATTCTGGCATACAGATCCGGCAACGGAACCCGGACAGCCGCACCGTATCATTGTGGACATAAAGGAAATCTATAAAATATCAGCCCTTCGCTTCAAAGTACGTAAAGGTGCTTTTTTGTCAGGGAAGGTAAAAGAGATAAACGTATACGGTCGCCCGCAATTCTTCTTGTTTCATTGATTAAAGTGTACAGGTAGTAAGAAATTTGATTTCTATTTACTATCTTTGGCAAATCTAAAAAACACGATTATGAACATACGTATTTTGATAACCTTATTATTTGGAGTGACTTTGTTTTGTAGCTGCCAACCGAAGCAGTTACCGGTAAATTCTTTGGCAGAACGTGTAACGGAAGGAACCTCGAAAGATCGAATCCTTTTTCGGATGACACCGGAAAAAGACGATGTGTCTAAGGATTACTTTGAAATAACTGCCGAAGACGGTAAAGTCCTGATAGTCGGAAATTCCGATCTGTCATTGGCAACAGGACTGAACTGGTATCTGAAGTATGTAGCCGGTATTCATCTTTCCTGGAATAACCCGTCACAAAAGTTGCCGGAAGTGCTCCCTCTTCCCACGGGGAAAATCCGTCAGGAGACAGCTATGCAAAACCGTTATTATCTGAATTATTGTACTTATTCCTACTCAATGGCTTTCTGGGATTGGGAACGTTGGGAGAAGGAGATTGACTGGATGGCATTGCATGGCATTAATATGCCTTTGAGCATAACCGGAATGGAAGTAGTCTGGTATAATCTGCTGAAACGTGTCGGATACACAACGGAAGAAATCAATGAATTTATCTCCGGTCCGGCATTTATGGCCTGGTGGCAGATGAACAATCTGGAAGGGTGGGGCGGACCCAATCCTGACAGTTGGTATCAGCAACAAGAAGCACTTCAAAAGAAGATCGTATCCCGTATGCGGGAACTGGGAATTGAACCCGTATTTCCGGGTTATGCAGGAATGGTTCCCCGTAATATCGGTGAGAAACTAGGTTATCAGATTGCCGACCCCGGCAAGTGGTGCGGTTTCCCTCGTCCGGCCTTCCTTTCTTCGGAAGACGAGCATTTCGATTCTTTTGCGGCTATGTACTACGAAGAATTGGAGAAACTTTACGGAAAAGCTAAATATTATAGTATGGACCCATTCCATGAGGGAGGCAACACAGAAGGGGTAGACTTGGCGAAGGCCGGAACTTCTATAATGAAAGCCATGAAGAAAGCCAATCCGGAAGCTGTTTGGGTCATTCAGGCATGGCAGGCAAATCCGCGTCCGGCTATGGTTGATGTGTTGAATGCCGGAGATATGTTGGTGCTGGATTTGTATAGCGAAAGACTTCCTCAATGGGGGGATCCGGATTCGATGTGGTATCGTGAGAAAGGCTTTGGCAAGCATGACTGGCTTTATTGTATGTTGTTGAACTTCGGAGGAAATGTCGGTTTGCATGGACGAATGAATCAGTTGGTGAACGGATATTACGATGCGTGTACACATGCAAATGGGAAAACATTGCGTGGAGTAGGTGCTACTCCCGAAGGTATTGAGAATAATCCGGTGATGTTTGAATTGTTGTATGAGTTGCCGTGGCGTGCGGAACGTTTCTCGCCGGATACATGGTTGCAAGGATATCTGAAAGCCCGTTATGGTGGTGAACTGTCACCGGAAGTTATGGAAGCATGGAGAGCATTGGAACATACGGTTTATAATGCTCCCAAGAATTATCAGGGTGAGGGAACGGTGGAATCCTTATTGTGTGCCCGTCCGGGTTTCCATTTGGACAGAACGTCTACATGGGGATATTCCAAACTGTTCTATTCGCCTGATTCTACTTCGAAAGCAGCGGACTTAATGCTCTCTGTGGCTGAACAATATAAAGGCAACAATAATTTTGAATATGACTTGGTGGATATCGTACGTCAGAGTAATGCTGATAAAGGCAATGCATTGCTCGATGAAATATCCCAAAGTTATGACCGTAAAGACAAAGAGAATTTCCGGAAGCAGACGCAGCAGTTCCTTGAACTCATTTTGTCGCAAGATAGTTTATTGTCTACCCGGAAAGAATTCTCCGTATCTTCTTGGCTGACTGCCGCACGTTCTTTGGGCAATACGGACGCGGAAAAGAAACTCTATGAATGGAATGCATCTGCATTAATCACAGTCTGGGGTGATAGTATCGCTTCCAATCAGGGAGGTTTGCATGATTATTCTCATCGTGAATGGAGTGGTCTTTTGAAAGATTTGTATTATCTGCGTTGGAAAACTTTCTTTGAGCAGAAACAACAGGAGTTGGAAGGCAAAGCTAGCGGTGAAGTGATTAATTTCTATGGTATGGAGAAAGCTTGGGCGGAAAAGGCTCATGAGTATTGATTCAAAAGTATGAGATAATAGCAATTTTATTTTTATACTCTTATTGAGGGTTCATCAGGTTCATCTTCGTGTTGGACTGCCGATGAATAAATAGATACAGGGTGAAGGAGAGAAGGAGAAACGATTGAAAGCGTCCTTCACTTCTTCACTCTGTACTTTTTACTTCCATGTAGTGTCCTTTTTTGAACTCTAAAGCGGCGCTTTAGAGTGTGTAAAGCATAGCTTTAGCCTACCTAAAGCGCTGCTTTTCAAAAGTCGAAGAATTTGTTTCAACTATGGACGAAAATAAATAAAGTAACAGCAATTTGTCTACCGGGTTTAACGGGCGGGTAATCAGGCTGTTATGGATGAGATGCTGAATCTATATGTCCAGCGTATTGGATCTATATGCCCAACGCGTTGATTATATATGTCCAACACATTGGATCTATATGTCCGATAAACTAGTAATATAGAAGTAATAAAAAGAGGAGCTGTCCGACAGATCAGCAGTATCTCCCCATAATACGGCTCTAAGCTGGAAAAGTCTGTTCTATTGGGGAGATATCCTGAAAGTGGCTATTACTCCTTTATGGTCAGAAGGCCATATGCCTTTGGGGGTGATGAAGTTGTCTTCTGTATTCTCTTCTATGCGCTGACTTTTGACAATGGAACGGGACGGACCGAGAATCATAGAGGATATCGGTGTAATGTCCTGATTAGGATAAAAGTAAATAAAATCAATCCGGTCTCTTTCGTCCGCATCGGGTGCCCAAGTTAATTTGCTGACAGGCATCTTGTCGTTGTCGGAAGGAAAAGTGAATCCCGGGTGAGTGACCGGGTTAGGATATAGAGTCCGATATATGTCCTTGAATCCTTCTTTGCAGAGTATACTTGAACAGTCCCAATTGATAACTACCCCATTATGGTCCCATAGGTCTTTTGTATCTTCTTGCCAGTCGAGGTGAGAAGGTTCGTTGAAATCTCCTCCTAATAGAACAATGGCTCCTTCGGCAATGTCTTGCCGTGCGTTTTCGATGAATACTTCAATGGCTTCTTCGCGAAAGGCGATCCGGTTGGCCGCTAAAATGGAATCCGCATTATGAACAGGTTGTGTCATTTTCTTCCAAGTACTTCCATTGTAACCACGAGGTAAGTAACAAGCATAATTCTTATAATCTAAGTGGGCGGAATAAACGGCAATAGTATGTCCGGCTATGCCGATAGTTGCTTTCAGGATAGAGCCGCAACCGCTGTCCTTTGGATAGATAATCTCCTGCTGACTTATATTGTATTTGGATAAAATGCCTACATCCAGAGGGTTATGTTCTCCATAGTAAGTTTTTCCACGTTTCTTAAGTGCCTCAATGATGCGGGATATAAAGCAGGTGCCATTGTAGTTGCGGACTTCACTGAAAAAAACGATATCGGCATCAACTTGTGCCACTTCATCGGCTATGGCTTCAAATCCTCCTTCTACGATGCTTCCTTCCTGCCAGATGTTGAGTTGCAGGACGGTGAGATGAGAGGTTGGGGTCGCATTGCGACCCCAACTTGTTATTCCTATGCTGCTAAGGCATAAGAGTAGTATATAAAAATTTAGTTTCATGCCGTTCTTTTTTATTCTTGTAGAATCCACATCAACTTGTTTACTTCGTCCGAACCGTTGAATTGCCTTTGTACAGCCGCTTCTACATTTGCCTTGTTATAATAACAGAATCTTTTTTATTGCCATATATTAGATTTTACTTTTCCAGCAACTCTTTCAGAAAATCATCCAACTCTTTATCCAATCCTTTCAGTAGCTCGTCATTCACCAGCATCGTATCGTCGTCTACCAACAATAGTTCAGTTACCGTTTCTTTGTCCTCATCCACCAGTACAAACGAATAAGGTTTCAGGATAGTCACCTTGTCGAAGTCACCTGCATCTTTCATTCTGCAAAGGATACTACGTAAGCCGGGCTCAATATTTTCGAGGAAATCATCGCCGTCGTATGTTGCCCATTCTTCCACCATGACGTTTGCTAGTTCTTCATCATCATCGTTGTAAATATTCAGTTGCCCTGACGTCTGGTCAGGTTGCAGATGAATATCGGTTACGACTGTCTGTTCACAATTGCATACATATTTGCCGACTGCCTTTTGGATAGCCGATTCGATGATAGATAATGATTGTTGGCTCAGTTTCATAGGTTCCTTCTTTTTGTCAGTTCAAAGGTATAAAAAAAATAAGATTTGATACATGATTTCCTTAAAAATCATCATTAAATCGGCTCATTTGCATCTTTAATTTGGATATTTGAGCATTTCTCTCCTTCAATTCGGCCAAATAGAGGCTGGTGAGGTAATAATTCGGCACATCGTCAATACTCGCTTTGACATTGTTGACAACATTCTTTTTCTCTATCTTCTTGGCTAGTTGCTGTGCCTTTTCCGCCCATTTCACTGCTTGAGACAGACTATCTTTCGTCTCATAATACACGGCAATATTGAAGGCGGCCCTCATCTGCTTCTTTGTGTTCTTGGTTCCTTCGAAAGCCTGATGCCAAAGTTCGAATGCATTATCCCATGAATTTTCGCGGACGTAGATAGCTGCATCGCGCATCTGAACCGAACCGCCGGTGTATAAATACCGTTTTCCTGTTTTCCATATCGGAACCAGATGCTTTACCGGAACTGTTCCTGCAAATTCCGCAGCTTCTTTCAACATTTCCCTTTCGGGGATGATACGGGCAGCCGCTTCTGTGACCGAACCTCCGAAATCTTCCCAAAAGATACTGTCATTAGGGTGAAGGGTGGTCATGGGCTTGCTTCGTCCCGGCACATAAACCCGTACTGTGGGATATACTTTTACATCCATAGCTCCCTGATAACAATTGAAATCGGGTAGATAACGAATGGTCTTGGTTGCTTTGAATTGCAGATTCTCTAATGCAATAATAAAATCAACTCCTAAATCGGAAGCTAACTGGCTGACTTCCTCTTGACTTAGCATATTTTCACGCGCTAACTTGTCATTGGCACGTAAGGCGGAGTCACAAATGACAACTTCATCAAAGTAATTCTGGTGGGCTATTTCTTCAGCCAATGATTCGGCAGCAATCTTGGGATCACCGTTGGCATAGGCTGTGGCGCGACTTACTTCCGGAACGTTTTCCTTCGTTTTCTGTACTTCTGTAATCAATTTGTTATCCGGTGCATCGCTGGTGTTATTCACAACAGCTACCTTGCGGAGCTGGGGTGGAAAACTCAAGTCGGCGGGTTGCAGATAATCAATGGAAATCTGTTCGATGCTCTGGCAACTGTTGAATAGCAACAGGAACAGAGAGATGAATGCCAGTGAATAAGATTTTGCCATAGTTTGATTCATTTAGTAGTTTGAACAAAAGTACTATTTTACACGAATAAAAGAAAGAGGCCGCCTGACAAGTCGATAGTATCTAAAACTCTCCTCCTTCGGGAAGGAGGAGTCCCCGTAGGGGGAGGTGGTAGGTGAATATATAAGTCTATTATTATCAGCATTGTGTATCCACCTACCACCCCGGCTTTCAGCCACCCCTTCTTCCCGAAGGAGGGGAATTGCAGATACTACTGACTTGTCAGGCAGCCTTTATTATTTAGTAAAGTAGTTAGGACTAATTAACTACTTGAACTCTTCTTTATCAAACGTTCTTTCCGTGACAGTTTTTATACTTCTTGCCGCTTCCGCATGGACAGGGATCATTACGTCCTACGGTCTTTTCGGCACGAATCGGTTCACGTCTCTGTTGCTCGCGCGTATCCTGACTGGCAGCAGCCTGCTGATTCGGATCACTCAGGTCCTGCTTGTTCTCACGATACTTGCTCATGTCCTGACGCTGTTCCGGTGCAGCCTGGCGTACTTCTACACGACGGGCAGCCTGTTCATCCGGAGCTTCCTGTACAGGAATTTGTCCGCGCATCAAGATAGAAACAGTCTGATTGTTAATCTTATTCACCATTGAGTCAAACAACGTTACAGATTCCAGTTTGTAAATCAACAACGGGTCTTTCTGCTCGTAGCTTGCATTCTGTACAGAGTGTTTCAGTTCATCCAGTTCGCGCAGGTTCTCTTTCCATGCTTCGTCGATAACGTGCAGCAGGATTGACTTTTCAAATGCTTTTACTACCTCTTTGGATTCGGATTCGTAAGCAGCTTTCAGGTTACAAGAGATATTGTACATACGTTTACCGTCCGTGATAGGAATCAGGATGTTCTCGTACATGTGTCCCTGGTTCTCATATACCTGTTTGATAACCGGATTGGCAATCTGTGCCAGGCGTTCAGTCTTACGTTTGAAGTTCTCCATGGCAATGCCGAATGTCTTTTCAGCCAGTTTCTCTTTCTTCTCGTTGCGGAATTCTTCTTCGGTGAACGGAGTTTCCATAGCCAACGTCTGAAGCAGTTCCATTTGGCAACCTTCGTAGTCGTTGTTCTCGATAGCGTTGGCGCAACGGTCCCAAATCATGTTCACAATATCCATACCGATACGTTCGCCCATTAAAGCATGGCGGCGTTTCGTATAGACAACCGTACGTTGCTTGTTCATCACGTCGTCATATTCCAACAGGCGTTTACGGATACCGAAGTTGTTTTCTTCTACCTTCTTCTGTGCACGTTCGATAGAGTTGGAAATCATCTTGTGCTCAATCATTTCACCTTCCTGGAAACCGAGCCTGTCCATTACGCTGGCGATACGGTCGGAGGAGAACAGACGCATCAAGTCGTCTTCCAGTGACACGAAGAATACAGAAGAACCCGGGTCACCCTGACGTCCTGCACGACCACGCAACTGGCGGTCTACACGGCGGGATTCGTGGCGCTCCGTACCGATGATTGCCAAACCGCCTGCGGCTTTCACTTCCGGGCTTAGCTTGATGTCGGTACCACGACCGGCCATGTTGGTGGCAATGGTAACTGTTCCGCTCAAACCGGCAGTAGCAACAATATCAGCTTCTTTCTGGTGTAACTTCGCATTCAGCACCTTGTGTTCGATCTTGCGCATGGTCAACATCTTGCTCAGCATTTCGGAGATTTCTACCGAAGTAGTACCTACCAATACCGGGCGTCCGGCGTTCACCAGTTGTTCGATTTCTTCGATTACGGCTTTATATTTTTCACGTTTCGTCTTGTAGACGCGGTCGTTCATATCTTTACGGGCAATCGGGCGGTTGGTCGGGATCACTACCACATCCAGTTTGTAGATGTCCCAGAGTTCGCCGGCTTCCGTTTCGGCTGTACCGGTCATACCGGATAGCTTGTGATACATACGGAAGTAGTTCTGCAGAGTAATCGTAGCAAAAGTCTGTGTGGCAGCTTCCACTTTCACGCCTTCTTTGGCTTCGATAGCCTGGTGCAATCCGTCAGAGTAACGGCGGCCTTCCATGATACGTCCGGTCTGTTCGTCTACAATCTTCACCTGTCCGTCGATCACTACGTATTCGTCGTCTTTCTCGAACATGGTGTAAGCCTTCAACAATTGGTTGATAGTATGTACACGTTCCGATTTAATAGCGTAGTTTGTAAGCAGTTCGTCCTTTTTCTCCAACAACTGTTCGTTGGTCAGGTTCATATTCTCCAATTCCGAAAGTTCTGCGGCAATGTCCGGAAGAACGAACAATGTCGGGTCTTCGGAGTTACCGGTGATCAGGTCGATACCTTTATCGGTCAGGTCTACACTGTTCAGCTTTTCATCAATGACGAAGTACAACGGTTCCGTCACTTCGTGCATACGCTTGTTGTTCTGCTCCATGTAGATTTCTTCCGTCTTCAGCATACCGGCTTTAATGCCCTGTTCACTCAGGAACTTAATCAATGCTTTGTTCTTCGGCAAACATTTGTGGCTGCGGTACAGGGCGAGGAATCCTTCTTCCACTTCTTTCTTATCGTTGGATGCGATCAGTTTTTTTGCTTCAGACAAGTACTTGGTTGCCAATACTTTCTGTGCTTCTACCAGACGCTCTACTAGCGGACGGAGCTGCTCGAACAGTTGGTCGTCACCTTTCGGCACGGGACCGGAGATAATCAGCGGAGTACGGGCGTCATCGATCAATACGGAGTCGACCTCATCGACGATAGCGTAGTTGTGCTGACGCTGTACAAGGTCTTTCGGGCTGATCGCCATATTGTCACGCAGGTAGTCGAAACCGAATTCGTTGTTGGTACCGAACGTGATGTCTGCCAGATATGCCTGGCGGCGTGCGTCGGAGTTCGGCTGGTGACGGTCGATGCAATCTACGCTCAAACCGTGGAACATATAAAGAGGGCCCATCCATTCGGAGTCACGTTTTGCCAGATAATCATTCACGGTAACCACGTGCACACCGTTTCCGGTCAGTGCATTCAGGAATACGGGGAGGGTAGCCACCAATGTCTTACCTTCACCGGTTGCCATTTCCGCAATCTTGCCTTTGTGCAGAACGACACCACCGAACAACTGTACATCGTAGTGTACCATGTTCCAGACCGTATCGTTACCACCGGCTATCCAGTGATTCTGATAAATGGCCTTATCGCCCTCGATGCGTACAAAGTCTTTTGTAGCAGCCAGTTGGCGGTCGAAATCAGTGGCGGTAACTACGATTTCTTCATTTTCCGTGAAACGTTTTGCAGTAGCCTTGACGATTGAGAAAGCAACGGGCAGTACTTCGTCCAGTGCTTTTTCGTATTTATCCAGAATTTCTTTTTCTATCTTGTCGATTTGTGCAAAGACTTCTTCGCGGTCTTCCAGTTCCAGGCTTTCGATACTCGCTTTCAGTTCTTCCACTTTCGCACGTTCGGCGGTAGCCGACTCATGGATATATTTTTTGAGTTCTTCCGTTTTGGCACGGAGTGCGTCGTTGTCCAGTTTCTCAATCTCCGGGTAAGCAGCTTTGATTTTCTCCACCCAGGGCTTGATTTCTTTCATGTCTCGCGTGGATTTGTTTCCGAAAATCGAGCTTAAAAATTCATTGAATCCCATTTGTATAAGTATGTTTATTATTTATCGAATTAAAATAGTTTGCGCAAAGTTACATTAAAATGCTGATTTATTTATGTTTTGCGCCCTGTTTTTGTGAGGTTTCTTTTACCGCAGGCCGGTAATAGGAGCAGATGTGCAGGCGTTGGGAGCCCGGATGCGCATAAAATGTGCCAGTGTAGGCGCGATATGGTCTATTGTTACAGGTGTCTGGATAACGGCCGGTTTCACGGAATGTCCCATGAAAATCAATGGCGAAGGGATATAAGAATGGCGTACCACTTTGTTTTCGCCACCATTCTCGTTGACGATTGTCCACCCGGGGAGGACGTCGATTACGAGGTCTCCCGAACGTTTGCGGTGGTAACCGTTGCGTATTTTATAGATCTCCGGAGTCCATGAACCCAGTAGAAGCCGGTTGGCGGAATATGCCTCGTTCACTCCGCTGAACTGCATCAGGAATTCGGCGGACTTCTGCTGTATTTCCGTCAAGTTCAGTTCTTTCTTTTCCAGTAATTTATGGTTCAGATAGATTTGCTGGTTGTAGTGGGTTTCAACGTACTTTCCCTCACCGTATGTAGCCATGAGGTACATATTCAGCAAGGCGGCGCAGCGGTTGAGATAAAACTCTCCGCCGGGGATTTTGTATAATCCCGAATCGGGCGATTCGCTGTCCGTATAGCCGGTCGAGGTGACGAAAAGAAGCACGTTTTGTAGTCCTACCTTCTTGTCGAGCACATCGAGCAGGTTGGCGATACTGCGGTCGAGACGTACGTATGTGTCTTGTATTTCCATAGCACATTCCTGTACGGATTTATGTGCGTAGTTGCCCGCATAATAAGTCAGTGCCAATAAGTCAGTAATATCGTCCATACCGATAGAACTTTTGTTGAGCGCTTCTTCGGCGAGTGCATTGACTTCATCGTTCACAAAGGGACTGGCGATGAACCGTCGGAACTTGTTGTTGCGGTCGTCGTCAAATTTATATTTGAAAAGCATATCCCGCCAATCTGGCAGGAAAGTGTACATCCCCCGCGGGAAAACCGGTTCCCATGTCATGCCGGCGATACGGAAATCGACAGCCTGGCGGTCGTTGTATTGACTTGCCCACCAGGGAAATTCTCCGTAGTAGGTTGTCCCGCTCCATTTTCCGGTATTGGGATTGAGCCAGAAAGCACCGTTTCCGGCATGTCCGGCGGCAAAAATGGCGGCGTCGCAGTTGGGGGCAATGGCGTATACAAGTCCCTTGCCTTGTGTAGCTATTTTAAGCTCGTCGGCAATGGTGGAAGTCAGCAATTTGGTGGGGGCGACCGTCTGATCGGTGTAATATCCCATAAATGCCGTGTCGTCCGTGCTGTTGACGGGGCGGAGGGTGGCGGCGTCCATCCAGCGTTTGGAGATAATTCCGTTCATGGAGGGCGTCGTACCGCTATAAATGGCAGCTATGGCGGAAGCGCGGTCTACACCGCTGAAAGTATATTCGGCGTTATGGAACACTCTTCCCTCTTTCCAAAGACGTTTGAAGCCCTTCTCGCCGTAAAGTGACGAAAATGCTTCCAGATAGTCCGTACGTAATTGGTCGATCGTCAGTCCCACCACTAATTTAGGGGCGGCAGGTAGCGACTGGGCTTGCAGCCCGGTGAAGGTCAGTACGGTGATAAGGGAAGTTAGTAGTCCTTTCATTATTTCTTTTTAGATGTCACAATTAGATTGCTCACTGAACGTATCAGCAAACAGAGTGCCAAAGGTACAACAGCAAAGTCAAATCTTTGCGGAATTACCGGAAAAAGCACTATAAAAAGTGTTAAAATAATAAGATTTAAGGTCAAATACCAACATTTCTTCCCTTTTCGGACACAATATATGATGTAAGGAAGGAAAAGAAGCTGGCCCGGATGAAAGACAAATAACAGGAAATTGGAGCTGACAGCCGGGTGTTCGGAGAAGAGGGCCAGGAACGCAAGGATACATCCTGCGATACCTGCCGTACCGAACAATATGAGGTCGACTCCCCAGAGTCCTGTCCGTCGGCGGATGCCGTAAATGGTAGCGGCGGCGGTAAGTATAAAGAGGAGAAGAGCGGATTGCAGCGGAGTGGGTATCCAAAAGCTTTCATCTTCTTCGGGAGTGGCATCCACAATCAGTTCGCTGTCCGTTACAAGCGGGCGTTGAATGGAATCACCGGTAATTTGTGCGCCGGCAAATGCATCCATTAGATAGAACGGGGCAAACATCATCTGTCGCTGCGTGATAGGCCGATCGGCTTCGCTTCCGATGCATAGATCAATGCCGAAACGTGCCCACGGATGTCCTTTGCAATATTGGTGGACGATCTCGCGGAAGGTACGTGAACCGTCTTGCGGTTCTACGGGATAAATCACTTTGCCTGCAATACTTTCTTCTATCTTGTCGCGGGGACGGGTGGCACAATTATCGTAAAAGAAATTATAACGGTACACCCGGTTTTCGGGGCGGTAATTTTCTTGTAACAGGCGGATTAGTTCGGCCTTTTCTTCGTTGTTCAGGTTAAGTGTCTGTTGCCATACGCTGCGTCCGAAATAGGCATATTCTCCTGCAAAATGAGGGTAGTCGATCACTCCCAGCCGGTAGTCCGTTTCTCCGAGTGAGAAGCGGAGAGCGAAGTTAGGGATGTCAAAGCTGAATAAGCCGTAATTGAATACGACGTCAATCCCTTGTGAGGGATTTTCGTAACGAATGGCAGTGTGTCCGAACAGGGTGTATATCACTTCTCCGGGAGCACAAGTCAGCAGGCTAAGACGGATAGAGTCATTGCTGTTGGCAGTTGTTTGTCCAATGGGCAGGAGCAACAGGAAAAGAGAGAAGATTACATATAAAAAAGACCGTTTCATCAGTAGGTTCGTTTTATTTTGGCAGCGAATATACAAAGAATTGTTGGATTCGTGAAACAGAGGCTCTGTTTTATCAAAATAGAGCCTCTGTTTGGGGTAAATAGAGCCTTCATTTGGGTGAAATAGAGCCTCTGTTTTACCGGAATTATACACGTAAAAGCGTGCCACTAACCGTGCTACCCCTTTTGCATGTATAATTGATTGTGAATTAGTGATTTATCTCCTGCTGAAAAATGGAGGCGTGCCACCAACCGTGCATATATAAATAAAAATATATATTATTCTATATTATATAGTTCGCTCAACTCATTTTTTCCGTGTTTTGCCTACTTCTGGTTTTCCGGTGTTTCGTCATGACCGCGCAGCTTAATCTCGGGAGGTCCCCAGGTGGTGAAAAGTATGCACTGTTGTTTGGGGCTGAGGCGTGCGGTCTTGTGGGTGTAGTGCGTAGGCTTTAAGTCCGCGAGCAATTGCGCGTCGTTCTCTATGTCATGGCGCATTCTTTTGATTGCAGCGTCAGTGCTGGTGTACTCCGGAAAGTATTCTACTGCTGCTATGGAGAAAGATTTGAAACCTTTAATACTCCATTCATCCTCATCGTCAATCTCTTTGACTTTTTTCATATTTGTAAAAATTAATATTTAATTAGTTGGTGTGATTCTCTTTGAATCCCTGCAAAGGTAGTTAAAAAATAATTGTTGTGATAAAATTATAAATATATTTTGCTTTGTATAATATATAATGTAATAATTTATATA